>Ga0247782_1000209_pt1 | contig 66118 bp, 51 predicted proteins | sample UWRJL019104C5_FD_179928 | JGI IMG/M metagenome (GOLD analysis project Ga0247782, IMG submission 179928) | Plant litter microbial communities from Arlington Agricultural Research Station in Wisconsin, United States - UWRJ-L019-104C-5 | ecosystem: Environmental > Terrestrial > Plant litter >... | reverse complement strand
AAATAAAAAAAAAGAAAAAAAAAAAATTTTAAAAAAAAAAAAAAAAAAAAAAAAAAAAAAAAATAAGAAAAAAAAAAAAAAAAAAATAAAAAAAAAAAAAAATAAAAAAACCCTGACCTGAAAGACTCAATTCAGCGGTTTTACAACTATTTGCTTCTTCTTTTCTTCAGCAGCTGTGCTTGTGCCCCCCGCCTTCCCCTTTGTCTCGGTTTAGCCTCTTCAACCTACTACTTACCGCTATGGCTTTGGTGTGGTGCTACACCGCGAGTTGTGCAGTCAAACGCCAAATAGAAGGGCATGAGAAATCAGTCACGTGGCGTGCAAAGCGATCTTAGTCTTTGGATTTCGAAAATTGAATAATACTTCTGTGCAGAATTGATGACAGCTTAGCTCCTAGCTAATAGTAATTATATGATAGAGGATAGAGGACCGTCCATTGGACATTTTATGTCTCGGACGCGCCGTGAGATATGTTTATCTTTAACGGAAATGCACATGTTAATGAGCTGAGCAATCGGTAGCATACCTATAACCTAAGAGCAGCGTAACGCGATGATCCTCTTTCCTTTCCAATCGATTTTTGATCATCGGAAAAGCAATTTTACGTAGCATTCGTATTTGCTGAGTGCTTGCTAACATAGCAAGCAAAAAAGTAAAAGCAGAAACTCATTAAAGGGCAGGGCTAGGTCCAGGCGTATCTCCGAAGGGGGTGGTTCAATATTGTAATACTGTACTGCTTTAGTAGGTAGTTATCTAGGTTTGGTTAGTAGTTATGGTAATCAGGGCAGTCGCCCGTCTCTCCCGCCCTGAAGCTTCGAATGTGGAGTAGAGACCCGGCAATCGAGAACGGCATCTCCAGATTTCAGATCACCCGAAAAGAAAGAATGAGTAGACGATAACTATCTTTTATTTTATTTTAAGGTTGGACAGTGGTGCTGTATGTACATAACTCTGGAGTACGGCGTACCATATAATCGGGATCGAGTACTATTCGCTGGACGATTAATTTTTCTCCACGGGTTTTTATTGTTCGGCGTGTCTCTATTCATCCACTTCTGCTGCTGCGGTGGAACTTTGCCGCGACGAACTGTTCGGTAGTAGGGCATCATTCCGCCTCACCTCTGCGGTTCGCAAAAAAGTACGAACATCCAGTAGGAAGGAAATATTTGATTACCTAAGTGTGCCGTGCCAGCGGATCCTTCCTTTCGTACCAACGCATCGGGTTACCGTTAGCACCCCTCTTGCGGCAGCATTTACAGCAAGAAAGAACCGGCGGGACGACCATTGGAGTTAGTGGGACGACCGAAACCCCCCCTCCCCGCCGCATCCCTCTTTTCTTACCTACCGCTGCACTTATATACCCAGACAAGTAAACAAACAGACGAATTGCGCTGCAAGATATAGATACGCAGATGGGAAAAATGGCAACGTACACTGTTCCTTTCATCATCAACGGGGAGGAGCAAGTTGCAAAAGAGACTTTCGAAGTCAAGTCGCCCTCTACCGGCGAGCTCGTCCACCTGTGCGGCGTAGCGACGGAGGCGCACGCCAACGCGGCCGTCGAGGCAGCCGCCGCCGCTTTTCCGGCGTGGCGAGACGTAGGTGTCGGCGCGCGCAGGGACGTCATCCTCAAGGCCGCCGAGCTTATGGACCAGAGACGTTCGGAGCTGGAGCAGTACTTGATAGACGAGATGGGCGTTGAGAGGGGCTGGGCTGTGTTTAATCTGAATGTGACCATCGAGATGATCAAGGATGCCGCTGGTCGCGTATCTACTCTCGGTGGCTATATCCCTAAGCCTGCGGACCCGAACACGTCCGCGATGGTATGGCGGGAGCCGTACGGTGTAGTGCTGGCGATTGCGCCGTGGTAAGTGCTCCGACAACTTGGTTGGTCCCTTGGTAGGATTTGTAGCTGACGGAACAGGAATGCGCCCTATATCCTGGGCACTCGATCCGTATTGTACCCACTCGCGGCGGGGTGCACCGTTGTACTGAAGGGGTCTGAGTATACGCCTCGAGTCATGCACGCCATCACTTCCATCTTCAACGATGCTGGTGTACCCAAGGGTGCCTTGAACTTCATATCAACCAACCCAGCTAATGCACCTGCTGTGACTGAGTCTCTTATTGCCTACCCTCAGGTCAAAAAGGTCAACTTCACAGGCAGCACGGCTATTGGAAGGATTAGTAAGTATATAATACCTTTCAAGTTAGCAATTTTCTGACACTAATTCATATAGTTGCTAAAATCGCTGGCCAACATCTTAAGCCTGTTGTCCTAGAACTTGGAGGCAAGGCGCCTGCGATAGTGTGGGAAGATGCGAACCTAGAACTAGCAGCAGAGTGCTGCTCGAGAGGAGCGTTCCTCAATTCGGGTCAGATCTGCATGAGCACGGAACGAATCATCGTGCATAAGAAAGTCAGCGACGCATTTCAAGAGCATTTGCGAGCGGCCGTGTCCAAAATGTGGCCCGAGGCCTTTGTCCACATCAATGCCCAAGCGGTGGAGAAAAACAAGAAGCTCGCGCAGGACGCAGCCAGCAAGGGCGCAACGGTGCTAACAGGTGACATCAACGCCGAAGAAGCATCCAAGACGAGACTCCGACCCATCGTGCTCGCCAGTGTGACGCCCGAGATGGACATATACAAGCAAGAGTCCTTCGGCACGACGGTCAGCTTGCTGGAAGTCGACAGCGAGGAAGAGGCACTGCGGATCGCAAACGATACCGAGTACGGCCTCTCGTCCGCCGTTTTCACCGAGGACTTGCGGATAGGCCTGCGATTCGCCAAGAATATCGAGAGCGGCGCCGTGCATATCAACAACATGTCCGTGCACGATGAGGTGGCGCTGCCCCACGGAGGAGCCAAGGCCAGTGGGTACGGTAGATTTAACGCTTCAGCTGGCTTGGACGAGTACCTGAGGTCAAAGACGGTCACTTGGAGGAGCTGAATGTTAGGTAAGAGGTAGGGTAGCCATGTGAGACATTGCTTGGTTGGGCTTTTGTGCTTAGGTAGCATGGCAAAGGGCGGCAACTTAAGCGGAGCACGTGATCATAAAAGACACTGAGGTTATGCGGCCTGGGTATGAATGCAATGTTACTAGGGGAGCCGGCCTGCCAGGCGGAATTACCCGGTCAATGCAGAAACTTTTTCGTTAAAGAAGCGATCCCCCCCTTTTTTGCATCTTACAACTTGGTTGCTGTTTCGTTGAGATATGTAACATGTCATCTGACAAATCATCTGTCAGAAGAAGTTACACCAGATCAGATGTACGTCATTCGTTCCCGTGAATTATTGCGAATCAAAATTTTGCCAGTCTGCCATAGATGCATAACCAAGCGTAGATCAGAGTGACAATGTGCTGCTGTATTACAGCCACTCTGAAAAGCTTCTATCTGACCTAGAGATTTGGGGGAGGCCCTGAATACATCTTTGATCGTCGTCCCATTATCGTCCGTTCCAGCACTGGGGAGCGAAGTCTGTTCACCTCGGTAAACACCGAGATTATGAGCAATTTATATCTTATATAGCATATCATGTGGCATACCACTTGCAGTACACCTTCATCGATCAGCAAGTAGTATTTTTTCTTAAGCCGAGTCACGCTTCAAATAAAAAAAAAGCCTCTGTCTCATAGGCGTTTAAATCCAAGGACTGCACAGAGTACCATACTTGGACGCTTGCTGGGACCAATTAGCGATGGTTACCAAAGACTGATATAAGGCGTGTCTGTGTGGTGTTCCTGTCAACTTGTATGCTGTATAGACCTACGGACAGAGTTCCAGATCTCACCTCACAAAGTGAGACTGCTACACAACGCTAGGACCATTACAAGGTAGGTACAACATACAGCTGTACCCTGCAGACAAGGATGTTGGGCTGTTGAGAAATACAACCTCAGCAGGCCGCCGCCTATGTCGGAAGCTGGCGGATTGTAACTACATGTCTATAACCCCACACGTGGGCTTTGCGGGGGAATGGGGAGTACCTAAATACAGTATAAAGAGGTACTTATTATAAGCTAGACTATGGAGAGCCTGCGTCGTGGTACTGCGGGGAAATTTTGAATCCTCAGCAAGGGAACCGTAACCATGCAGCGGCATTGGAGGACTATGTACGTTACCTACAGGAATGGAATACCTCAGTTATCAAGTACCATAGTTGTTAGCCAAAGGAGAGAAAGATGCTATACGGGAAAATTTTTTGTTTGTCTCGGGCGTCTCATGCCATGTATCATGGCTGCATGCATGCTGTAGAGTAACAGCGGAATGACTGATGAGACGAAGGGAAAGAACAATAAAAAAAAAACCAAAAAAAAAACCTGTCATCTCACTGCCGCGGCACACGGGAGTCGCCCATAATCTAGGTGACACCTCACCATTTATAATGCTAGGCCAAGCTACTAGGTCGTTATATAACGAAGTATGCATACAACATACCAAATATCGATCGATCCATACTACCTATATTTAGCTACCTAGTGCCATAGTAGGGTAACCGGTGAGGGAATGTATTAATAGAGAATATGATCTATCACAGAACACAAGCCCTAACAAGCCCCCTTTTTTTACAATGCAGCTTGGCTGGAAGAACTACATCGTACCTGGCGGTACCTGCTTCCCATCTTACACCTGGGTCCTATCTAACGCCTCTTAACAACGCAGCTGCCTACTACCTAGTGCTACCATAAGGCTTATAAATGTGGAAATCCGAGTGCTTGCTAGAATGACTTTGGTATGACGCAAGTGTCCACTTGGAAGATAGACGGGCAGTGTAGTGGATGATACATCAACGAGACTAGCAACTGCCAACTCGCGCTCTTCTCCATCAACGACGGCCCAGACTGTTCTCCCCGCCTGCTAGATATAAGTGGGGTTTCCCATTTAGGTATCCCGAGTACACTCGAATACCCTTAAAGCCTGGGCACCATGCATCTTTGAGTGGTAACTGCCAGGTAGGTAGGTGGGGTGCTTCAGCTACCCAGGTAGGTACAGGTTACAGAATACTTCCTACAGCAAGATGAGCTAAAAGCGAAGAGGTAACCATATAGCGCTGTTAAGAGTCGAACCCTAACTCCACTATGTACCTACACCCTAGCAACGCCGCTTCAATACAGCGTACCTACCTACCTACTTGCTGAAAAGGTACTGAGGTTGGATACTAGTAGTTGTTAGGTAATTTAGGTTCCTACCTAGGTATGTTTTACGGTCAATTACCCCACATTGCACGACGTTCGCAACCCCAAACACGACATTATTCGCAGCGCTCAAAGGCTTTATGTCCTAATAATGACCACTACTCTATCATTCTCGACAATTGGCTCTGTCCTCTAGGCTCTCTTGGACAAACGGTTCAGTACCAGGGGTTCGTTCACCGGTCCCCTCACGAGAGCTCCTCCCACGCATTTCCGTTCTATACATTACCCATATCCATTATACCGTATGCTATATATATGTACTCCGAGTCTACCTACTCCTACTAGGTTAGATATTGGATAGGAGGGCAGGGCTAGAGAAAAGATGTGCATGTTCCCTGATCATTTCCCCACTGCCAATGAGACGGAAGTGACGGCGTTGCTATGTCGGATACTCAAATGCCTTCCATCATGTAGGTACCCAGGGATATAATTCCCATCCTTCCAGAGATTCCCTTCGTGTTCTCGGGCCCTCCCTTGGCGCGTCGAACATTCGACCAAAATAATAGAACCAAATACTGTGCTTTTCTCTTCATGTACGCCTCGACCCGCCTGTCGAGCGAGCACCGCGCCAGATGTGAGGGTGCAACGTAAGTTGAGTACCAAGTACAGTAGGTAGGTAGTGTACCTTACCAGTCACGCCATAGAGCCCGACACGGTCCCCCATCTAATGTATCCAACGGTAGGTACCTATCCAATCTATCCATTCCATCGTATTCCAATGTCACGATGGGTGGGTAAAGTAAGGGGGAAAAGACGAGGGAGGGCGGGAGTGAGGGGCGACTCTAACTGCATATGACGTTGTGCAGCGACAGATTCCGCCGGCCTTCTGGTAGAAGAGTGCGTCTTGCTAGACAGAAAAAAAAATTTATCTGTTGCACGCGTGACGGACATGGATTGATCCTTCTCGGGATGGCCTAGCTGACCCCCGGTGAACGTTTTCCTGGGAACCTGTCCTAAGACCCGGCAACGACATCCAACCGGAAATATAAGACTAGCTGGATCCCTTATATCGCCACAATGTTCTAAGTTCGCTCCCTCGCATTCCAATAGACTGCTTTCTTTGTTCCGATTCTAACTGTCTCTAAGCTCGACATCCCATCCCCCTATCCCCCCTTCGCCTCCCTGCGAGCTCCCAACCTCTACTACAGAGTATTAGTCTAGGTTAGAAGCATCAGCTGACCACTGGCGGACCGCAATGGCATCAATTGCACCTAAGGTTTGCCGAGCTACGCCCGCCCTTGGCAAGCTCGCCAGAGCTACCCCTCGAGGTATTGTGGGGTGTATCGTTGCTCCTCGAGCTACCGCAGCACTGTCATTGAAGACACCGCATACGAGCAGCCATCAAGCAAGATACACCTCCTCACAAGCACCCCGTTCCGACGATCAAGCTCCCCAATCCACACCTAAAACATCACCCAAAGGAATACTGCCCGAGTTCGACTTGAACGGCAAGGTTATCGTAGTATCTGGAGCAGCACAGGGGCTAGGTCTAGTACAGGTTGAAGCACTTCTGGAAGCTGGTGCCACAGGTTAGTAATACTGCCGGCGTGAACAAGCCGAATTCTGAAAGAAAAAAGAATACAAAGCGTGGCTCTGACGGCACGGTAAACAGTACACGTCCTCGACCGACAACCCGAACCGCCACTCGGGTCAAGTTACCGGAGAGTGGCCCAGCGAGCGAATGACGAGCTGGACACCGAGATATTCTACCACCAGATCGATGTGCGTACGGGCGTGGACCATCTCAACTCGATTGTGGAGGAGATAGTACAGAAGCATGGGCGCATCGATGGTCTTATCGCCGCTGCAGGTATCCAGCAAGAGACGCCCGCCCTTGAGTACACGGCGGCGGACGCTGACCGCATGCTGGGCGTCAATGTGACCGGTGTGCTGATGACGGCGCAGGCGGTGGCGCGGCAGATGGTTCGCCTCAACACGCCAGGCAGTCTCGTGTTGATCGCAAGTATGAGCGGCACCATTGCTAACCGCGGTCTTATTTGCCCGTATGTGACCCGTTCTCCCTCCCTTATCTTACCCTTCCACTTCCCCTCAAGCAGACTTTCGAATATCCGGAAAAACGAAAAACAAAAATACGCCACTTCCCCGGAGTGACATCACTAATACGGGAAGCAGAGTCTACAACGCCTCAAAGGCGGCCGTGATCCAACTGGCGCGCAATCTGGCTATGGAGTGGGGCACCCACGGCATCCGCGTCAACACTATCTCGCCGGGCTACATCGTGACGGAGATGGTGCAGAAGCTGTTCGTGCAGTTCCCCGAGCGTGAGGCCGAGTGGCCCACCCACAACATGCTGGGATGCCTCAGCAAGCCTGAGGACTACCGCGGCGCGGCCGTCTTCCTGCTCAGCGACGCGAGCCGCTTCATGACTGGTGCTGATTTGCGGATTGATGGAGGTCACGCTGCTTGGTAGATTAATGTAGAGACTGAGGGCTGAGAATAAGATCGAAAGTGATAAGGTTAGAAGAGAAGGTTAAGGAGAGTGGGGACGGGGCGTAGAAGAGAGAAAACGAGAAGGAGAGAAGCATGGGTTTATCTGAAAGAAAAGGAGTGATAAAGGCATGGCATGACATGACTTCACATAGCGATGGAGTCGGAGACGGCGTTTAATGGGTGGCTTATTAAGGTATTATATGATATCTCATCATCAAAAATCATTTAGGGGCTGCCTACCTGGCAGATCGCGCAGGTTAGCTTTCGATTGCCCTGGAGCGTTTTTGTTGGGTATTAGTTTACTTCATTTGATTTCAATTAAGTGATCCCGTGAAGGTTATAACTGCTGCTATCTTGCTTATCCGACTTCCTTACCCCTGGGTACTTACTTATCTAACCTAGGTTATTGGGTCGGTTTCTAGACTAGGTATAGGTATCTTTTAATAGAGGAAACGGTTAATATGTAACGAGCTTATCTTTATATCAAAGGATTTGAAGTCTAAAGATAAGTTTGGACTCTTATTGACTAGATATATAGTTCAACTTTGCATTTGATTCTCAGCCCATAACATGTACCTTATATGTTGGCATTCGGCTTTTATGTGATGCGTTTTACACTCATTACAAGTACAGGCGCACACACTCTCTCTATACAACTCCGTCCATTTGTTTTTATTTTCTTCCCATCTTCTTTAAATTTCTACATTTTGTTCGTGTTAGGGAGGTAGATGTATGTACGTATGTATGTAAGACCTAGGGCTGAAGCAGGTCTGCAGTAACAAGGTACTAGTAGAGAGGACAAAACATGTCTACCGCCTACATAGCGACTCCTCTCGTTGTTTCGTGATGCCCACTTGCAACATGTACTATTTCCTCTGTGTAGTAGGTAGCGAACTTTCCCCCTTCTCCCTCCGCCCTGTAGCTACATTTCATTAACTTTACATCTTACTGTACAATTCCCCTTCCTCTGCTCTCTCTGTAGCTTTGTCACTACCTTCCGACTCATGTTTTTCTTCAAACCCTTCCCCCCCGTTCTCTTCTATTCTGAACACCCACTTCCAATTTATTCAGACAACCCACCCCAAGTCTGTCGATTCAAACCCGCAGCCTCAACGGGGACTGCAACGCCCGGCGGACCCATGCGCGCAACAACACCCTTTTTCAGCTTCAGCCTCTCCTCTATATCTCTGTCGTCCACACCCCTTTTCCTCAACAACAGGGCCCTTCGAAGGGTCCCCGCGTCCAGGAACTCCCGCCCCTTGGACGGGTCCTCGAACTCGGCTTCGGCTAGACTTTGAAATCTGGCTCTTGCTTCGAGGGCGGTTAAGGTGCGGTTCTGCGAGGGGGGAGGTTGTGTTCTCGTTTTAGCGTCAACTCTGCTGCTGGGACCCGAGTTGAGATGGGAGGTGGATGAAGGTGACGGAGGCTGGTTGAGGGAGTGTGATACTTCGGTGTACGTCGATGGTGCTGGTTTTGCTGAGCTGGAGTCTGGGATTGGATCAGGGTTGAAGTCTATGGGGGTATGGGAAGTATGTGAAGGTGTCGAGGGCGAAGGATTAGAGAAGGGTCCCGCGGTCGACGAGTTCGATAATGTTGGATAAGGCGTTGCTACGCCCATCTTTCGTAGGCGTTCTGCGTATGCTGGGTTTGCCATTGCGTTTAGGTCGAGGTCAGGATCTGAGCCGTCTATGCGGATGGCTTTGGAAGGCATTTGTTAGCTATTTGCTCTCTTTTTTCTGCGATATTTCCGTTCGGTTGTCCATTGCTTCATTACGTCCTCCTTTACGAGCCCTATTCGTATAATATGGTACCCGCAGACGCCTGAATTTCGTGCCCGCAGGAGTAGATAGACAAGCGGGTGAGTATATAGCCGAGCCCTTCACTTCACGTACCATCATCTTTGACACCCTTTGGCTCTCCTCCCCTCGCATTCACTTCACCGGTAGCCCCAGGCCTCGGCGCTGCTTGACGCGCAGACGGTGGTATGGCGCTTCCAGGTGCTCGGGTCGGAAACCTGCGCGTCGCCATCTGCACGGGCTTGGAGGCCTTCGCGCCCATTGTGATTGATTGACCAGGTTCAGTTCGGTTTAAATCGGTCCAGACGCAGTTAATCGGGACCACGGAGCCGCTGTTCGACTATGATCGTTGATCGTTCCGCCGGAAGGGACTTGAGCCCAATTGATGCTTTAAGGAGAGTATTTGGTTGCTGTGTAACCCGTGCGTTTTATAGCTAGATAAAGCTTTACGATGACGCTTCTTCGAGTTGGAGTCTGGGGTGGAACAACGAGAGCTCTGCAGTTCTCCACTTTTAACCGGCTTAGTTACCCCCACAAATTCGGGGTCACTACCCGGAGATAGCACGCGTGAGCTTCATTTGGCGAGGTATTGGCTTTCAAAGACAATCAGAAGATATTGGAAAATCAGGATACTGAAACTTAAAGAACACACGGTAGAGGACATGTAAGACCTCTATCATATACATGCAGTTGCTCTCTAAGTAAAGCTAGATACAAGTTTTGTCTGGCCTAGTCCGCTTAGTATAGGCGTGCAGTTCATCGTCACCAGCAAGTCGCTGGCAGCGACTCATCGTGCGGAGAAACATGCAAAACTCTTCGAAGCAGCTATAACAAATGGAAAACAATATAACTAACAGAATATAGAGCAATATCTGTAGGCGATCTTAAGCACCCCCGTAGGAGTGTTCCTCACTTGTGAGAGGCTCATATCGTCTCTGATAAATAATGGGCCTACATTTAATCAAGCGGTCACTCAAATACACATTTTGCAATTTAAGTGCTTGAGTGTATATCCCCACCGAATTGCTACGAAGTTCCTATCATCTGCTGTCTACGTAGTGTGCCTAGGTAGGTCAATATAGAAGTGAGTAAAACTGAGCTCATCCGACACCTCTTAAAAGCAAGAGGTATGCCCAGTCTAGTGGAGGTGAGGTTAGAGTAACTTTTAAACTCATCGCCAGATCAATATCATGAGCTATGCCGCTCAAAGAGTGAAAACACGAGGTAAGTCACATATCCAACTTAGTTAGATGCTTGCATTCCTTGATCCTATCATAAGACGATCTTTTAATAGTATGTACTTAAATCTCACTATGTACTGGCAAATGCTATTCGATAGGTAGACACATGATGTAGTATAATGCCTACTAACCCCGATTAAGAGGCAGAAAGTTTAAACTTTAAACGGGGAATGCGAATCGATAGACTACCCTTACGCACTTTAGCGGATTCACCTATGATCGACAAGAGATCGACGCTGGTGGGTTTTCCCAGCACTGGTTTTACTGTTCACGAGCATTCAGCTCGACGCAAGTTGGTAGCTTAAAATAGCTGTGCTAAAAACACTGGGAATCAACTGAAGGAAGCGGACGAGCAAAGAATTGATAATCGAGGCATGGAGAGAAAGGGGTAAAAGATAAAATTTCTACGATCGTTTAAGAGAGGTTGTAGATTACGTAGGTGGCTGAGGTGCTACCGCAACTCCTATTCTCATATTTGTGTTCGTCCAAACTTCAGAGCAATTCGGCCCGGCCGGTGGAGACTCTTCAGGTATCTACAGTAGTTGACGGTTTGGCATCACTGCAGTTACCTAGCCATGGGATTGAAGAACAGTTGGGAAAGGTGCATGTATTTCCTTGCATAAATACAGGATATAGGCCAAAGTGACGTCGAAAGTATTTGGAATTCTTTGCAGTCCTGTGATTTAAGGTGGTTAGTCCTCATGCGAGTCTATTACAACGTTAATCGATAGTTTATGTGATTGAGGACGATCGTCAGGAACGTGCTACACAGCAGCAGCAAGCAGCAGCAGCAGCGGCATTGTTACAGCAGTATTCCCGGCAGGAACAGCGGCGTCTCCACACCTTGTGACCTGTATGAACTAGCGTATGTGGAAGGGAAAGCGAGGATGCAGACGCTTTCCCTAATGCCGAACTGGATTACTGTTCCGGAGAAGAATTCGCAACGGTACCCAATCAGCGGCGTTTCCGATTCCCCATCCAATAGATTCTTCGAAGCTTGGCATTTCACTTTTTTAAACTTTAGCTTCAACCACAGAATTTGGTACAATGGGTAGGTTTAGGCAGCTCATCACACCTTAATTCATCGTAAACGAGATAAACGGGTTTGAATAAGGTTATTTTTTTGCGAGCGGTAAAAATGCGATGTGAAATAGGTAATGTATGATCATTGATACAATACAGGAAGTAGGGTAAGTCTATTGCTCGCTCACTCGCTCTCTCCTCTCCTTCTCACTTAAATTATGATGTCGTCTCTCGTAGAAGGCTCCAACCCCAGAACCAAGCCCCTTAGATCTCGAAGCCCCTGCAAATGCTCGTGTGATTAATGATGATGATTCGTATTTACATCTTGAGACAGTTGCAAGACGTAATTGTAGTCAAACTTTAAGAGCTCTCGACGGGAGGAAGAGGAGTGAAGGGGACATCGGGGTACTGGCCAAGCTCAAGCTGGATACCGCCCTGGATGAGATCGAAGAGTCTGTGGCCCTTCTCGCTGTAGCCGTGGACGTACTCCTCGCCGAAGGGAGCAAGGAAGGTGTTGTAGGTGGTCTCAGGGTCCTTGACCGCGAAGCGGGTGAAGGTGTCGTTGGTCCCGCGGAACAGCGTGCTGTTGGTGAAGTTGCCCTGCACGCTGTCGTAGAACTGCTCGGGAATTAGGGGCGAGCGGGGCTGAGGGAACTCAAAGCCGATCGACTTCACGATCCACTTCGTGTCGATATTCTTGAAGTCAGGCACGCCCAGGATCGTCTGCAGCGAGATGCCGTCATACAGGCGCTCGAGACGGTTTTCGTCCCAGTTCTTGCCGTCGGGGTGGTTCTTGACGAAGTTCACAGCGCCAACACCGCTGTCAATCTCGAAGCGGTACTGGTGGCTGTTCCATGGGCTGTCGGGGCGCTCTGTGATATATCAAGTTAAAACATGTCTCATATGACTCCTAGGTGTTTAAGCTTAGGTATAGACTTACGATCCCAGGCAAGATCATGGAGCAGAGAGCCGAGAGCGTGGACCTCGAGGTCAATCTGCGCCTTGAGGGTCGCGTTGTTGTTGAGGGCGGCAGCACCCAGGAGCCATGTGCGGACAACGTGGTTGTACAGGTAAGGCTGAAGGGGCTTGAATTCCTCAATTAGGGCCAGAGCATCCTGGACTATCTTGGTGTTGACGACCTCGACGCCGGCAATGGTAGTGGTAGGGAGCTCTTCCGTTCTGCACTTGAGCACAGCGGCCGTGGCACCTGTGGCTGCAAGGCCAGAAACGAGACCAGCAGAGAACTTCATTTTGAATGAACGGAGATAGATGGTTTTCAAGAGAGACGAGAAGGAGAGAAGCGAATGTGTTTAGAAGGAGAGGCGTAGGGAATAAGAAAATAATGTTACATCTCCGAAGGGCCAGCCATTCTTTATATAATTATTGACGTGGCCATGTCGATCAACTATATGGATAGGCGTAGTATTCGTCAATTACCATACAGTCTTGGGACCTCATGCATCTGCATGTCCCAACTCGGCGTCCTAGCATTGGCGAATGTGATACTACCAACCCGAAATAGCATTCTGCTGTCGAGGCTGACTCCCCTTACCGGTCCATGTTCCCACATTGGCTACCTTGCTTGCTAGACTGCGGACCTCCTAGGTAGGCATACGGAAAAGACGTATAGGTACAATAAGGGGAAGTAAGTTACGGTTGGTAGTTGTAGGTAGTAGAAAACACATGTTTGGTAGGAATGACCAGTGCCAAGCATCTACTCCAAGCTGAGAGTTATCTGGGGCTAGCGGAAATGAATCCAAGCATAGCCAAGCACAAGTCTCAGTGGTGAAAGACCTTGATTACTAAAGAGCCTTGCTCGGCTTTCCAGAGGCAAAAATTATGTGCTTGGTTGCTTGTCTGAATAAAGTCACCGTTCTGATGTTCTCCCACCCTCGCCGCCCACGCTGCCGGCAGTTAGCTGTAAGGTCTTTGGGGGCTGTGGATGTGATGTTACCATTAAGCGAGGCGACGGAAGGATGACACCTCCCTCACAGCTACGGCATTCTCATGCATTTTTATGTAAGCCTATAATTTCCTTTGTATCTATGCAAGAGACTAACAATCTATGTATGACTATATTCACTGTACTACAAGGAAAGTTCAGTCACCGGTCAAAAACTAAAGCGTAGTGACTGCTGGGGCGTGTTGACGGGCACTTGCGAAAGAAACAGAAGTGTCCTGTAGGCTGTAAGGGATAAGACTCGACCTACTAGCTATTGTACTCTTTAGGGAGAGAATGCGTGAAAATATGCCGCCGGCAACACGCCAACGGATGCGTTGTCGGTGTCATGGTACTGGTAACACAGCATACAGACCTACTTAAAGCAGTAGGTTAGGTAGGCAGTCAGGTATGTAAGCTAAATCCTTAATAGCTAATAAGTAAACAGCCTTAGGTAAGAACTAAATCGCTAAACGCTGTATGGTGAAGTCCATGCCACCATGACTACAGTCACATTACTAGAACTTACTATAATCCACACATAACAGTAGCCAAATCTTGAATGGCTAGAGTATGGACTCCATATAGCTAGATATCGTCCAGTTAGTACTGCCGAGATAACTTATTTTGCGCTCCGCCTTGCTGACAGTAATTATTGAGATCATGTGGGGTGATGTGTGGAACGTTTAGGTAGGGACTTTGCAGTCAATGTTAGAGAGTTTATCGTCTCCATCCTTCATCGCTACGTCCGCTATAAAAGATTTATGACCGGCAATGTTCAGATGTATTCACGGTAATTAGAATCACTGTAAATGCCGGTCACCACGGGTAGACCGAAAGTCTTTAGCATAGAGCTATACATAGTCGGTCTTCTCTTTTTGGATCTCCGAATGGCGCCACCACAGGGGCTTGCTTCTTCATGCAAGCCTGGCTACTACCCGGCTCTGCCACGTGAGATCGGATTTCGCTAATTGCCTATTCGCTAATAAGGCGTGCTGGACTTTTCTCAGACCTGCTAATTAACAAACATCCAAACGAGCTCCTTACAGGACACTAGATGCTCATCAGGAAAATGAAAATGTTACGATATTTCCGCCATCACTGCTTTCCCGGATATTGAAGGTTACCAAGGGCACTAATAACTGTTGTCGGTAACGTGATCGAAATTGGGCAGTCATCGTTAATGTTTTTGGTCTTGGCTCTAGTGAGCAAGGATGACTTCCAGAATCCTTAGTTGTGCTGCCTCTGCCATCGGAGTTTAGCACTAGTGTGTTAACTCCGACTTAATGTTCAGATCAACTCCCAAGGTGACGTCGTGCCAACGGTGTCATGCTTTATGCCCTCACTGGGATTATCACTGATTTGAATTATTTCTGGCTCGACCCTATTCGACTGACAGAAAATTCGACCTTGGTCTGGTCAATAAATTGTCTAATGTGAGCTCCACCGTTGATATAGCTTCGTGATTCACAACACCGGTCGCTGCTCGAGATGCCGGGACCTCAACTTGTTCACAACGCACGACTCATGGCTCGATCTAGAATGGCTCTTACAGTTTGTGCGTCACTAAGGAATTTGAGCCACCTTGGGAGCAGCAATGTAAGAGCCTGCTGTACGCGACGATAGCTTTTCTCAACTAATACTCCTTATAGGTGTTTCCCTAGCGGTCGGGAGAACACAACAAGTCTTACCTCACCCAATGATTTTTATAATGGCAACTTACGGGCAACTTTTTCATAACTTGTATTGAGGGTCCGAATCTCTCACGGAGAGGCCACTAACAACGACACTCTCAATAATTTCGGATGGAAGGCAAAACTTAAGAATGCTTGGTTTCAGTCCCAGACACCCGTGACGCTCATAGCCTAGAAATGGTGTTAAGTATACTAGCTGATAAATGGCCGTCTACTTTTCAGAAGGGAACTGACCCGGTCAGATCACCCCGTTGATGCGATGCCTCACCTAGTACTTAATGAGACCCCGAGTCGCGGGGGAAAAGGTTGAAATCATAATGAAGGAATATTTAAAAGAAAAAAGACTTCAGAGCTCGAAAACTTAAAAAGATGGACGAACGGGGAATTGAACCCCGGACCCCTCCCAGACATTGTACTGATTATCACCAGATCATGCGAAGGGAGTATCATACCCCTAGACCATTCGCCCATTTCACTTGGAGGATCTGATGAACAACTGTCGCTCAAGTGTTACCTATCACCTTGGCTAATTTTAGCGCACAGTTTTTCACCACTTCCCATACTGTATTATGGAGTAGGAGGATTACTTACTCCTATTACAGCACAGCCTCAACTGACAGAGTCCACATTACTGGTAGATCTCCATATTTTATCATTTGTTGCTGACATCTCTTCCTTCAGCCTCAATATGAGCTTCAACTTTCGGCTCAGCGGTGACGGGTGAAGTTGTTTAATGCCTAGCTTGAATGCATTAGTACACACAACTCTTGTATAATCAATTCTGGTCGAGTACGTTGGCGTGCCGGCGCCAATGCCGCCTCGATGGCTTCCGACAACGGCACGCGGTTAACAGGCGTCTGGTGAGTGCTCATACCGCATAAGACGGCAAAGGCTACCATTGGCGGAACGAACATCACATTAATCCATGACAAGGTTCCTGGCTGCATTTATCTTGCTCTCAAGCTTATTCCAGGGCAACTCCTTAATAAGTATGTTTCTTGCCCACTCTAGACTATCATGCGAAGAATATAGTTATTGACCAGAGGGGCTTAGATACACCACGACTTTCATCCTTCTCACTCCTCCTCATTTCTGGAGCGCTGGCTTTCGGTACAAGCCTCTTCTCAAAATGGCTTCCGGGAGCTGATGGGAGGTTTGGTCAGTCTACTCATTACTCTATAATGTGAACCTGGACTCACGAGTTACTCCTTACTCAGATTCGGACGCTGTCTTAAAGGCGTCGTCATCGTCTCTACCCCCTCGGCCCCGTCGCTTTTATATACCGTGTATTATTATTCTTATCATTCTTAGACTTGAGTTTTCATATAGAGTCTTACAAGATTACCAATGCTCTGTTTCTGGTCTAGAGGTAAGTATTCCGCCATTGCTTTAGCGGTTCCTCCCGCTAAGACTGTCTATTCTTGCAACAGGCATTTCTGCCGCTGCTCTTAGCAGCTTATAGATTCTCCTCCCACCGCCCGCCCCCGGTGGCCAAGTCCGATGAGCCTGAAGACATGTGGGGCAGCCCGCTAGAAGACTTCAAGACTTGGTTGAAGGGCTCCCCTTTTATTCTCCTTCTCGCTGTCACCCTTCTCAGTTACGGGACATTTTCGACCAGCAACGGCACAGCAAAATCTACTTACTTCTGCTCCTCTTTAGCAGACCAAGGATCGTTTATAGTGTTTCTCCAATGGATGAGCCTTTTTGCAGATGTTGCTATCATTATCCTCTCATGGAGGGTGCTTTCATGGGCACGAACGACTCGCAGTCGACTGCGGACCCTAGGCAGTATTTTGTTGATAACATCATTGGCAACATGCATTCCATGGTTGGTGACAAGGTTGTCACAAGATCATGACATTGACAGCAACCAGCCCTTGAAGAGCGTCAACTCTTTATACATATTCGATGCTTTGAGTACCGGCTTGGTTGTTGCCACTCTCATAATATCCGGTTCTCTAATGTCGTGTGATCCATCACCGCTGGAACCAGTAAGCATGGCTACTTTTGTATCTGGCATATCGACGGTAATCGGCAACATAATCCTCTTCGCTACTTACCGATATACGTCGGCGATGAAGCCACTTGTCACACTATTCATTATTTCCTCCGGCTTCATCGTCTTCACCTATGCTTGCAACATGCGTTATGTAATCTTCGTGAAGCGTGTGTTCCTCCTGGTATTCTTGCTCGCCATTTTCGGTTCTTCGATTACCTACATCATCCTCACACCGAGAAACTTCCGTCGTCACCCCGTCGATGACCTCGTATATAAAAGCAGAGTGGAGGCGGATCGCTGGCTGCGCCATGCGACAGTTAGCACAACACTAAAGCTGGCTGTCAAAGAATACGAGGAAAGACATCATGGACGTCAGCCACCTCAGAACTTCGACAAGTGGTTTGAATTTGCGCAACAGAAGGAATCGGTCGTCATCGATAGGTTCGATCAGATTGAGAAAGATCTTCTACCTTTCTGGGGGTTGAAGCCACAAACAATTCGAGACGGCCTGAAGTTCCTTAAGACTCAACCAAACATCGGCATTGTTAGTATATCCAACGGCAGAGTGTCTCATAACAGCCCAACACGAAACCTGCAGCATCTCGAGATACTTGATGAGATCGTGGATATAATTTCTGCCTTTGTGGAACACCTTCGACCCATGGAGATAGCGATCAATCTCCAAGAACGGCCAAGAGTCTTGGTCCCTTGGATTGACGTTCATCGGTTACGGACTATAGCAACGCAGCCCGGCTTTCAGCTTGTCTCTGGCCGGTTGGGGAAACGTGATGATTCGGCTTCCTCGTTACATATGGACACTCCTATTGTTGGGCGAACGAAACCCGCGGAGATCCCTCCACCCTACGTCTCGACGCAGCAATTCCGGCAACTCCAGGCTCTGGCTTGCCCTATCGGATCACCGGGTCGTAGTGGTGTCGACTGGGATGTGAGGGACTTCTGTGCCTCGTGTGCCTTACCGCATAGCAAGGAGCAGTTTCTGGAGGATTGGCAAATGTCACTTGATCCGTGCCATCAGCCGGATATCTTTAATCTTCATGATTTCCACACTGCCCCTCATAAATTCCAAATCCACCAGGATTTGCTGCCTCTCTTCAGCGGATCAAAGACTGAAAGCTTCAACGATATTTTGATCCCCTTGACTCGACTTACGGTCAACCTAGACCCAGGTACCCGGTCCTTTAACCAGAAACAAGACGTGGTCACGTGGCAAGGTAACATTAACGACTTTCCGGTGGTAACTCACGAATCCCTGCATGGCAGTCATCGTCTACGCCTAGTGCATCTCATTCAGAACGCTACAGGGGAAGACGCTATCCCCATGCTACTCGGGATCGGAGCGGAGGAGAATAGTAGGTTCCGATATGAAAACGTCCCCACGGAGGAAGCCAACAGCATCCTACCTCTGCACTTCTCACTGTCCGAACCACTTGAAGGGTGTACCACCCCCAATTGTGAGTTGCTGCGAAATGAGTTTGGGGTGTCACCGCAAATCACGGAGATGGATAGCCGTTACGTGCTGCTTCTCGATTCCAGCAACGGGCCGTCGCCGAACTTACTACAGACCCTCCGATCGACCAGCGTCCCTGTCGTCTCGACGATATTCCAGCAATGGTTCACCGAACGTCTGATGCCCTGGGTGCATTTCATACCGATCGATATACGGTATCACGCCCTGCATAGCACCATGTCTTATTTCATCGGCCTGGACGGGCGTGGTTCGCTCAACGGGAGAAAACAGATCACGCCGGGACGGACGGAGGACGCGAAGTGGATCGCCGAGCAAGGTCGTAAGTGGGCTGAGAAGGCGATGAGGAAAGAGGATATGCAGGTTTATTTGTTCAGATTGTTATTGGAATGGGAACGGGTAATCGATGACAAACGGGATGATATGGGCTTTGTTTTAAAGGAATAGGTGGGATGGCAAAAAATTGTAAACCTCAGATAAGACGGGATTCATATGTGCTACTATACATGCCAGTATCGATAGACTCATTGTAAACTATGTAGGTTCGAACTCAATACTTCTGCGTAAAGTCGCTTAATCTACCTAGGTAATTTAGTATTACCTTTGAAGTACTATCTAAATATCGGTTCAATTAGAGTCTGTCTTGCTTTGATATGTTGAAGCCCTAGCGATTTGTATAACCTGTCTAGGCAACCCTACATTGGTCTCAATTATAGTGGATACTTGACGGTAGGTATGTATTTAGATACCTGATAGGCCCTGACTGAGCCTTACTGTGTGTACCTACCTTAGTAATGGGGCAAGGCGTGACGTCGTCGTCAGCTCTCAGTCCCAGCCCCACGCACTCCATTATTAGTTGCGATACAGCGCATTACTGTTAATGTACAGTTCCCCGGAGAGCTTGATCGAGCTGTTTCAGCACTTCCCCCACTATCCTAATCGATGTTCACTGCAGCCGATCTCACAGCCCGCCAGACAGAACAACGTAACCCGCTTATTATTCAATCTACGAAAACACCTAATGACCAGCCATTCCTACTGCTCTGTATAATTGCAATAGAATTATAACCGGCAATTACATTAGACCTTTGTCTCCCATACCACAATAAGCAGTCAATTGTACTGGTACCAAGTTACTGTCCGAGCGCGTGTCCTCCGAGGCCCGATTCCGACCAACGATGGCGGTCATCGACCATGACAACTTCTCCAATATCTCATGGCAAAGCGGGAGTAATACCCCCATCGCCGAGTCAAGTGCGCCGATGCCAAACATAGAAGCCGAGCCTCCCACCCATGAGGACCAACAGCATGGCGAGGACCTCGAGCATCAAGATCCCGGTTTGTCCGGCGACATCCTCGAGTGTGCTGTCTCAGAGCCGCGCAAAGAAAGCGACGGCACCAAGGATGCATTTGTATCGTATCTGATAACCACTAACGTAAGATGCGCATGATGAACCGGTAGCGTCGATTGAAGCACCGCTAACCTGCATACTCCGTCTAGTCCACCTTTCCTTCGTTTCAGAAATCGACATTTACCTCCCGTCGTCGCTTTACCGACTTTGTATTTCTGTCCAAGACCCTCTCTAAAGACTATCCGGCATGCGCAGTCCCCCCTCTGCCCGACAAGCAGCGTATGGAGTATGTTCGTGGTGACCGTTTTGGGTCCGACTTCACAAACCGCCGGGCATATTCCCTCCAGCGCTTTCTGACGCGGATAACCCTCCATCCGATTCTCCGGCGTGCCCCCATTCTTCACATCTTCCTGGAATCGCCAGATTGGAATGCCACGATGCGGGCTCGTGCTAGTAGGACAAGCGCCGGGTCCGACCAGAGCAGCGGCGGGGTCTTTGATAACTTTGCCGATACCTTTATAAACGCCTTCACGAAAGTACACAAGCACGACAAGCGGTTCATTGAGGTGCGAGAGAAGAGCGACAAGCTAGATGACGACTTGGGCTATGTCGAGAAAGTGGTGGCTCGTGTCGTGCGGCGCGAGACAGACTTAGAAACCGACCTACGTGACCTGACCGAACAGTTCCAGAAACTCATCACGTTAGAGCCCGGCGTAGAAATGGCAGTACATGGCTTTGCCGCGAGCATCGAGGACTCAGCGGCCGGATTGAAGAAGCTACGCGAACATACGGATCAAGATTATCTTGGTAGTCTACGGGACATGCAGGCATATAGCCTCGCACTCAAGAATCTCCTCAAAGCACGAGAACAGAAGCAGCTGGATCATGAACAGCTAACTGAGTATCTCAACAAGTCCACCATGGAGCGGGATGCGCTGGAATCAGGCTATGGGAGCTCAGGCCCGCTGGGCGGTGCCGGCGGTTTCATCCGATCCAAGATCGAGGATGTCCGCGGAGTCGACCATGAAGCGAGCCGGCGCGAACGGAAACGCAAACTCGAGATACGCATCGACGAGTTGACGACAGAAGTCGAGCGGGCCAAAAAGACGTCCGAAATGTTCGACGAGGAAGTCGTCAAAGAGGTTGTTGATTTCGAGCGTATCAAGCGCGTTGAGCTCAAGCACCAGTTCGGTGCTCTCGCCGACGCCCATGTCGAATTCTACGATGGCGTCATCGATGTGTGGGAGAGGTATATCCGCGATATGGAGAAAGGAGGGATGAATCCACCACCATTTGCTGGAGAGAGTACTTAGCAAGAACTGGATTTCGGTATAATGGCGACTTGAAACGTTTTCATTTTCCCTTCTCGATTGGGGTTACTTCTGGGGCGTTGCTGCAACTGTATGCGGTGTTTATTAAGGATGAATGGCGCTTCTAATGATGCATATCGGCTTAGATGGGTAGTGCCTAAATACGGGTGTTGTTGCCATATATAAGCCAGAAAGAATGATATTTACGAGAGAAGAGGCGCACATGGTACCACTAGGTAGCGCACTCCAGGAAGAGACGCTACTGTTTGCTCTCGCTCGCAAAGAACGGAGTTGAATCGCTGGAATAAAGTGGATAGGACAGCAAAAACTAAGGGAGATAGGCTGCTGTTTCTACTTGCTTCATTCATATGTGCTGGGTTTGTTAATCTGCCCTGTTGGTGGGAGCTTACGTGAATGAAGGTCCCTGGGTAGTATACATAGCATACAGATGGCATATGAAGCATTACAAATTTCCATATTTGCTGAAATTATCAGGAATAAGTACAATTGCATTGTTCCATGGAGAAGGCTGTGAAAATATACAACAAAGGAAGACTCTATTACTCTACTAGAAGCGTAGCCCATTGTTCGTCTGTTTACTCCTGGTCGCCGTTTCCGGTCCACAAGTAAATAAGGATCCCTTTATGTGCACACAGGTATACGATGATGAGTGGTAGATTGTTATGCTAGGTGGCCGGAAAGGCTTGTGATAACTCGATCTATGCTACCTCTGTATACTATTCTATGAGAGAGATGGTCATTACGAGGCTTGTACTTACTTCTAGGCTCAACAATCAGCTTCTAAAACAAAATTATATCCTGTGTTGTATCATCAGTCCCTTTTTTATTCCGCCGGTTTGAGCTCAAATACCTAAATTGTTCCAATACTTCCTACCTAGGTCACGTAGAGGAACCGCATCCTCATGGCCTCACGCTCCCTGCCCCCCTCCCTGGGGAGGTCCTCGGGGTCCAGGCAGGCGGCAATAATAGCTCGAAGGGCATCGGCGCTAGCGACCGCGTTAGGGGGTCTCGATCTCGAGTCCGGCGATGCTGCCGATGTCCTTCTAAATGCGGATGTTAGCGCAAATGTCAATATCAACCCCGGCCCGTTCCTCCCGTCCGTCCCGTCCGCGTCTCTGCCGAATTCGCCGAATAAGAATAGGGATCGGGTAAGGAGAGGTAGTAGGAGGAAGAGTAGCATTACTGATTCTGTTATTGGCGCTGCTAGTTCTGGATCTGGGGTTGGAGCTGGGAGTACTGGTGCAGGTCCTGGTGCTCCTCCTCCAGTTATCGCCTACGGGAATGGCAATACGACTCAAGTTGCTGTCGGAAGTGGTAATGGATCTGGTATAATTCTTGCCGATGGTAGCGGAGGAGGGGGCGGCGGAGTAGTCATCGCAAGTGGCAGCGGAGGAGGAGATGGTGGTGGTGTAGTTATTGCCGGCGGTACTGGGGGCGGAGGACAATGGGTGCCGCCACACCTAATAGAACGACCGTTATCTCCCTGGGCCGATCGCCACGGCCACGACGCCGAGACTAGGTATTGCTTCATCGACGAGAATGCCGATGGCGTACGACACTCAGGTTTAGCGCCCGAGTTCCCGCAGCTTCATCCCGTCTTGTATAGTAATGATCCACCTAATGCTAGCAGTGCTGGGGCTGGTGGGAGCTCGGGAGGAGGAGGGTACGGACTGGGATTGAACGACCTCGATAGAATGTTCGTCACGGAAAAGTTCCAGCGATACTACCTCCGCGGCCTGTATTCGTGGCAGCAGGGTCCCCTCATGCGCTACGTTTGGTTCTCGGACAAGACCGGTCTGATAGGTGGGGGTCATCGCAGTGAGGACTATGGCCCCGTCATCCAAGATCATCACGATGGTGATGGTGATGTGGCGATGGGGGGTGCGAGAGGACAGCCGCCGCCGCCGCCGCCGGAAGTGACCTATAAGGAAGATATCGCACTCCAGGTCTTCGGCAACGAGATGATCACGGTCGACGAGAACACGTGGTTCCTCTGCCTACGCAGGGATCGGTGGCTGGACTATCAGCGTCCCGAGAACCTCTTTAACGGACAGTATTGGAGCATTGATAATCCTATCGTTTGGGAAATTGTCGGCGTTGTGATGGAATTAGTGAATCGGATTTTGGGCGCCTTGATTGATGATAGGCATGCAATGTGGGTTTCTCCTTCTCCTTTTTTTCCCCCCAATTTTTTAAGGTTGTTAGGCAATTAGCCAAGGCCAAGACCTGAAACCGATGCTCTCCCCTTCCTTCTTGACCAAAGGTTGCTAACGAGACAAACCATGTGCGTCCAGGATGGAAACACTCCTCTACGGTGTCCTAGCGGAATGGGATCAGGTAGAAACGACACTCCAAGCTCCCGAAACCGGCGCCAATGTTCTTCTGTCGTACAAATTCTTCAAAAACTTCTGCGACTCTCAAGGAATCCCTTGTTCCATGGACCAGCTCCAGGCGTTGACGCCGGCGGACTGGCGCCGCCGATTCGAGGACCTGACACAGAAAATCATCTGGAGTTTTGTCGATAACTATATGGGGCAGAGGAATATTTGGGCCGCGACAGTGTATTCGCGGACGGACCAGACCATCATCGTCATTGACGTTGCGCCGATGAGACACCTTATCATGGGAAATTTGACGCTTTCTGAGCGCTGCGTTGTTCTTTCGACTATGGCCGCCACGGTATGTATTGGCATGGCATATATATAATTAAACTCTATATTCCTCATCTCTGATGGTAATCCTCTTATTATTATTAGGTGGTACACGAACTCTCCCACGCCATAATAAGTGGTCCGACTGGTCGAAAATACGACAAGCATTGGCTGAGTATTTATCCTGCTATCAGCTATCTTACAAAACAACACTTCGCTGAACCGGTGAGTCTAACGACCATGCTTGTGTAAGTCTGATGTGGTCGTGGTAGATGTGTTGCTGACGATCAGGGTGATACGGAATCATAGTTTGTGGATTTTGATGCTGTAGCCGAGCTGGGATTTGCCACGGAAAAAAGAGTCTTTGGCGGCCCAACTTTTAACGCAAGTGAGTTTTTGTATATTTTTCTTCCTCGGTAGATATTTATGACTTCTAGTTAGTAGTCTTCGTGGTTGCTTAGGTGCTGACTGATGGATGCCGTAAATAGCCAAGTTGGTAGGCGACCTCCCATTCGCAACATTCACACTTTCATGGCCAAACCCATACACCCACTCAATGCCTGGCGAACACAGAATCCCATGGCATCCGGATATACTGGGTGGCGGCCGCTTGACCGTCACGCGGTACCCGTCTCTGCAGGCGTCGAAGCTGCTGTCGGCGCAGTTCTGGGACGACCCCAAAATCCCCCGGAAGAGCGATAATTTCTTCTGGGCGTACACCGCCATCCAGGCCACTAACTTCGTCCCGGCCGTCGAAGCTGACGTGGAGTACAAGTTGTATGAGCGTGTCACTAGTATGCCTAAGCAGGAGAGGGGGAGGCCCGGTGAGAAGGAATTGATTGAGGCTTGGAATCAGAGACATGACTTCTGGGATGCGGAACGTGGGCCGTGGTATCTGCAAGCGAAGGAGGTGTGGGAGAGGACACCGGTGCGTTTATTCTTTAGTTCACTCACTCTAGGTTCTGCTCGACTTTTCTGGAACTTGTTTTAATACTCACTGTCCCTCCCCCGGTCCTTTTCTCTCCTTTTTGCCTCTCACCAACCCTCTATTCAACCACCCCCACGTCAATAACAACTGAACATTCAACTAATGCCTCCCCCCTTAAATACGACAGTGGAGCTACATGTTCTATAGACAAGAAATTATCAATTTTGCAAGAAGCTTCAGGCTTAAGGACGAGATCGATTGCCGCTTCCAAGCCGAGCTCTTGGTCAACAGCATATACTGGGGGCCGGACGCGGACTTGTACAAAAAAGATATGCCGTGGAGCTACAATGCGCACCCGCACAACTGGTTGTGGCACACTATAGGCCTCCTAATGCTAGCAGCCCTCCCGGTCCGGGATTACAAGCTCTCTGACCCATCGAAATGGAATCACGAGAACTACTATATCCCACGCCCGGGGAAGACCGCGTCCTGGATACAACCAGCGCATGTCATCGCGAATGATTTACCGTACGAGTCGCGAACTAGAGGCGAGTCGTATATTTGGGATCCGCTGAAATTCCTGACGCCTCCTCCGGAACTATTAGCTGCAGCGGTCCCTGTTCCGGCTCCTGCTCCTGCTCTTTACGTTCCTTCTGTGAACCCTCCTCCTAGATTCTACAACCAGGTAGCGGGTCTGGCTAACGATCCGAGTCTCGCTTTGGGCTCGACTATCAACTCCGTTCTTCCTCTACCTAATTCCATTAATCCGACTCCGGGTCCTAGTTCGAACTGGGGTCCAAGTCCCCGGTTCGGTCCTCCTTCTGCTGGCCCTAATACAAATACAGGGCCGAGTTACACTTTTCCCGTCCCTGGCTATGCCCCCCTTTCAGATCCGTATCTGAGCATGGGGGCAGGCGCGGGTTTCGGTCTGGGTTCTATAGACCCATATCGTCCACTTCCCAGCTATATCCCCCCATCTACTGATTCCAATCGCCTCCTTCCTAGTTACATCCCCCAGCCAAACCTTAACCCGAGCCCAGGTCTGGGTCCCGGCTCTAGTTCTGTAGGCTCCGGTTTCCCTATCTTTGGCTATCCACCCCCTCTGAATCCATATCTGGGCGCGGGTCTGGGTTCTATAGGTTCCGGCCCACCTTTTCCTCCTATAGGTTCAAGTCGTCCACTTCCTAGCTATATTCCCCAGCCAAGTCCGGGTCCGGGTCCTGGTCGTCCTCCACCTCCACCTCCTATCGGCTCCGGTCGTCCACAACCTAGCTACACCCCCCTTCCAAATCCCTACAGCACATACAGTAGCAACCCCTCTCCCTCTAACCCTCTCCCTCCCCCTCCTCCCTCATTCCGATCCCAATCAAAATACCAGCCCCAACAACTTCCAAGCTATAAAAAAGACCAAAAGCAAAAGACAGGCCCAACCTCAACCACAAACTGGTCCCCAACCCAACATCCCAACCCCCTGAACCCATATGACGAGATCGACGAGTTTCACACCTTTGACCAGCTCGATTACATCACCCTAGCGCGGAGTTTATTGCTCTACATGGGCCAGCACGGAAACGGGCATCTCGTCTCCACGCCCTGGCTGAGGGAGATATTGAAAGTGGCTGATAGACTACAGAGGCAGAGGAGTAGGATTAAGAGGGATTATCCGTACGATCATAAAGAGTACTGGGCGGATGATTGGGTTTTTCAGATCCCAGTTTATGGGACTGGATTGTCGGCTTTTGTAGTGGGTGATGGTAGCGGTGGTGGTGGAGGAGGTGCAAGAGAAGGAGGCAGAAGGGGAGGGGTAGGGGTTGGATGGTGGGATGAGGTTGGTAAGGTGGAGGATCATCCCGATTGGGGCGTTGATAATTCTGCCACTGCTAAGCTGGCTGCAAAAACCAAAAAGCTGGGGGGGTAAGGGTGATTGATGATGGCAATGGGACGGGACGGGTTGAAAGAGAGAGAGGGCGGAGAGGGGGTTGAAATTAGGTTGAGTTGAGTTGGGTTGAGTCATGGGATGGGGGTTGTTTGTTTGGACAACGGGTATTGAAGAAGGGAGGACGGAATGGAATTATGTGATGGTTGGTTGGTTTGGCTTCTTGTCTGACACTTTGGTCTGTACTCTTTACCTTCATCTCAAGTCGACTTTATATTCTGGTCAGTTGTCCCTGGTCACAGGCCAACTTGCTGTTCTGATTTGAATTATCATCCCTTACATAGACTCATGTGCCTCGTATAGCTACGTCTACATCTTCTCCCCACGAACAAATACAATCTTAATAAGACACACTACTGTTACATACTTACATCATTCACCGTAGACAAGCAAATAGTCAAACGCGCCACTTGATTTACGTCATGAGTTTGTACTAACAAGACGAGTCAAACGAAAACCAAAAAATATGTCGTATGATTTCTATAAACCGTTGGAAGCCCATTTCATGTCCTCTCACGAGCTCGCTATGTACTAGTTATCAAACACCTCATGCTATGCTAATTGGAGGGGAGACCTCAAGTGATCCAGATGCCTTGTGTTAAAAGATACTAACTTTGCAAAGTACCAAAAGTACCCTGGACGTAAAAGCAACCAGGTAGGGATGCAGCGTGATCCCCTATGTTGCTTTCAACACTTAATGCTGGTTACCGCGTGGGTTCGAGCCTTGCTGTTCCCGCGGCGGATCCCGAGAGCTCTCATCATCGGAATCTGCGCTCACTAAACTGTCGTGATCATGGTCATGATAGTCCTCATCTTCACTGCCACCAGCGAAGGCGTCGTATAGTTCGCCCCCACGTCGCTTGCTGCCCTTCTCGTGACCCCCACCCAGTCCTGCTGCGTCATTTGGGTTGAGTGGCTCAAACTCATAGCTATCTCTGGGGTTGTTTTGCAGCCTCTTGCGACGCACCCACCACAACCACGCACCGAGCCCCAAGCAGAACGCGACAATCAAGCCCAGAGCACTGTAGATCCATACTTGTGTCCTTGATGAAACGCCAAATGTGGGCAGGAAAGATGGTAACCAGGAGCTGGCTGTAGTCGATTCGGCAGCGGCAGATTGCGTCGTGGTGGGCAATATCGGGTTGCCGATCGTCTTGCTAGGCTTTCCTGGCCTCTGTGGAACGTTATCGGTTATCGGGGTAGCTACAGCAGTCTTGGTCGCATCGGGGTGAGGAGGCAGGCTAGTTGTGGCGACGGTAGGGGTAACGGTGGGTATTACGTCGTGGTCGGCGTCCTCGTCCTCGCTTGGCATAGGCAAGAGAGTGGCCTTGGCGGCATCCTTACTTTCACCCCATAATTTGAGGTGCCAGTCAATAAAGGTGCCGTTGAACTCGTTGACGACTGTGTCGCGGATAACGATCGTCCATGTGCCAAGACCCGATTCTCCCCTGAGGAATATTAGCTTGGATGTGACCAACAGTCTGCCACAGGGTACTCACCAATGCGCTACACTCATGAATGTCCAGTCGTTATAACCCTCATCACTGTCGTCGTGCCTTCTGGTCGTTGCGATATGACTGACAATCTTACTAGGGCTGATAAGATCAACACTTAGGTCGCCTCGTCGGGTATGGTTGACATTCATGGTGACAGTGACATGCTCTAACCGTTCGAGGTTGGCCTTGTCGAGCATCTCCTGGGTAACTTCGAAGTGGACAGACAGACCTTTGTCCTGCTGAGGGATATCCTTCTTGACGTGGAGCCACGGGGAAAAGTACCAAGCCTGAGGCTTTACATTTTTCCAATTCCTCGTAGCCTCGACAAAGGCAAATGCGTCAATTTTTCCATATCCGAAAGTGTGGCTGTACTTCTTGCCGATCGTAGTTGTCTGCCAGTCGCCAGTGCTGAGTTCGACGGGAACGGCACTCTCGACGGTCAGATACTGTATGTCTCTCCATGTCAGGTCGGGGCGGAGGTCCAGGGCTAAAGCGAAGACGCCAGCAGCCAAGGGCGCAGCGGCCGATGTGCCACCGTGAGCGTTGGTGCACTTATTGACACCAACGTCGGTGGTATGCTGTAAATCTGTTAGAATGGCTTGTTTGTAGTTGCACGGGAATAACTTACGATAGAGTCACTTCCTCCGCTGCTGTATGCCACTACTAACTGCGCAGAACATAACTCCGAGTAAGACGGATGATGTCCCTCTCGGTCGAGGGCACCAACGGAAATGCTGTAGATGCTGTTGGTGTAGCCATCGAAATTACAGTTATCCTCGGACAAAGCGCCGTTACCAGTGGCAAAGACGAAGACGGATCCGAGCCCACTACGACCGTTCTGAACACCGTTCACCATGGCCTTTTTTATGAGGATACCGGGGGCATCCATCGATTTGCCGTCATCAAGCGGGCCCCAGGAGCACGAATAGATTTGATTATGCTGGAACTTGTAATTCATAGCAGCGGCCTCGTGGATATCGCTGATGGGACCGCTAAGGATGCGAATACCGGCAACCTTAGACTCGTACGCCACACCCAACCCACAGACGTCATTTTTAGCCGCTGCCACCTCTCCGGCGCATCGCGTACCGTGCTGGTCGTTGCTCAGGGTCGGTATCGGCTCTGGTCTATCGTCGTTGTAGTCCCAACTGCCCTCTGCATAGTAGTTCGGTTTTAAATCGTTGCTATTCATATCCAGTCCGTCGTCAATCATTGCGACAGTGGCGTTCTTGCCTGTTGCGCCGGACAGCCAGACGCCGGTGACGTTGAGGTCGTGGCCCACTTGGACAGAGTTGAAAAGATGCCATTGCTCGGTGAAGATGGGGTCCTCAATTCCCAGCTTCTTCATGACAGTCTTTTGTTTCTGGACGGCCTTAACATCGGGGAAATCTTCTCGTTTGTGACGAGGGAAGTAACCGGCGGGAGGCAGCGGGATAACGCGTTTTGGCATAGGGGGACGCAGTTTTTGCTTTTGTGAGAATTTCACCGCATCGATCACATCCACACCGCCCAACGAGCGCTTCCTTCGCCGCTCCTGCACCTCCCGCTTAACAATGTCTTCGTCATTCTGAGGCGCGCGGAAGATGTAGTGGCCGGCCAGTTCACCCAGCTGACCTTCATTTCTCAGCCCTAACCGGGTGGCGACATGATCTGGGTCCGTGGCCGAATCGATTTCGAGGACATAGTAGTCATTCGATTCGAAGTTGCGAGGGTGTAAAGACGACGTGCCTAATCCAGCCAGGCCGTATATAACTAAACCGACGAGGGAGGCGAACTTCATTTTCAGGGGCGTTTCGATAAAGTTAATCTCGGTTGTTTCTTAGAAAGGCGAGATCGAAGGACTCGAGGCCGCGATTGCAAGGGCTGTAGGGAAGAAAGGGTCGCCTCGGTTCTTTTCCTTCTTTAGCGACGATGCAATTGACGAACCGGCCCCTTTTAGGGGAAGCTGTCAAAGAGAAAATACAAAGTGAGAACTAGCTATTCACGCCATACACGCGACGGCTATATCTGTCGGAAGACACAAAGAATGTTTCCTAGAGCTCTTGTAGTTGCACCTCGATTCTCATCAAGAGGTTACCCGTGCTATGTAAATGATCAATTAAAAACAAAGGTAGCAGAAAGGTTTGAGGTGAGGTTCGAATCAGGAGTGAAACCTCCAGATCAGGGTCTTGACTGGGGGTGGATTACGATTCTGGCCAAGTGTTCCGACGCTGGAAGGATCCTTGACCAGCAGGATAAGTAAATGCTTACCCGGTACGCGATAGATACTACATTTACACTGTGCAATAGACCACATTGTTCAACGTGGATTTATACATGTGAGTCGCCTATAGCAGTTAACCTCAGTGGGCTACATGGTTGCTGCAGCAGTGAGTATAGTACCCACTAAATGAGTGTGTAGGCAAAGAGCGACGAAAATTAGCACTGTGATCTGCGGAGAGCCAAGCAAGGAAAATATGGATACCTACCTCTAACTAAGTACCCGGCACATAACAGCAAGTCCAGCTCTAAGCCCCAAATGTGATGATCTCCAAGTTCATTGCAACACTTGTTATGATATTCCACGGTACAACCTCCATGAATTTGAGATAGCACCGCCAATAGAAGTTAGGTTAGATGATGAAATATGAATTTCTGCCGTATTTTTTCCTATCATCACTTTACCAATTGCGATGATCTCCGCGCTGACCTACAGGTGTAATACAGTGTGCATTTCCATCAAGCCGGCATTCGAGGGGATCAGTCTTGATGATGTGCAAAATTGAAACTATGGTAATGGGATCATCAAATTATATTTAAGCCAAACCCCCCCGTGTTTGCTGTCCACCGGCCCCGTGAAAGGTGATAAGGTCTATTTCTCTCTTCTCTTCGCGTCGTTCTCGATCTTCATACACTTTGCAGAATACTCTAAGTGCTCGGTCTTGTACATCAAACTAAATGACCGCTGATGGTACTTTTGAGATTGCAACTTATCCTTCATTGTCTTCCCCTACTCAAACGTCGCTAGACCATAGATGGCGGCAGAGCCCTTGTCGAGCTGGTAGCTGCGAGAGCGGAAAGGCTCGTGCGCATGCACATTACTGATATGCGGCTCGGCAAAGGGCCTGCTAAAGCCTAGGAGCACGTCCCAGATCGCCACACCCGTGTGCGTGAACCCGCCCGAGTTGATGGTGATGGCGTCCACGTTGCTGTCGCCCTCCTAGATGCGATCGATGATAACACATTCGTGGTTCGACTGGAGCATCTCCAGAAAGACGCTTGGACTTAAACGCTTGCTTCTCGGCTTGGAATATCACACCTTACTAGGATTGTTTACCAGTAGATGGGGGGCTCTCGCATCCCCAGTACGTTGAGGTCCCGTCCGTCTGTGAGGAGGGTTGTACGAGGCATGGTGACGACTAAGCTCGGCTTATGAGGATGTCTCCTTGTTAGCAGTATGTATGTTCGTTCTCCAGGTTCTTGGCAACAGCTTGTTTTATGGTTGGCCGGAAGAAGAAAGAAAGAAAGTATACAACATTACTTCCACAAATAAATGGACGTAAGTCTCTCGTTCTGTGATTCATAGCCAAAGGAATACAGCTCCTAGCACTATACCATTGGGTATCAGGTGAAGTGATATGAGTGTGGTTCCCCGTCCCGTCGCACCCAGAAAGACCGATAGCGACTCGATAATTCCTAGGTTAGTCAGTACACAGTTATATCTATCTCTCTTTCCGTATTCCAGTAACTAGAAGTGTATCTTTTGTCTATTACACTGCTTCGCTACTCTTCGAAGACTGGCTGCTGTGGGCCTTTTATCCGCCTCTTAGCCTTATAGCTTCATGTTCGCGTTGAACGGTGCATCTAGGTCTTAACTTGGACTTCACTATTAGGTAGTAAAGTTTATACTATTCAACCTTCAAGATAAGTTTAATATCAATCTTATCTTGGCCACCTCTCAGTGACAATACGGATCTCTCGAAGACGGCCTTAAATCTCCTTCATTCTAGAGTTAGTGGGTTTCATCCCGTTTCGCGAAACAGCCATCCCCGCCTTCCACCCGACCTACCCGCACCTTTCCAGGGTAGCAGGTAATACAGCAGTATGCATTATGCGATACAGGTGTACATACCTTATTTTCCAGGTGCAATAACATCTCACCCTCTAGGCCTCGACGACTTGTAGAATTCACTTTTCTTGTTTATATTTCAGTATAACCTCTCTCTGCGCCAGCGGGAAAGGTATAGTATTGATCTTTCATTAGTCGTTCATACCGAATGATGAGAGGGAAGACTACGTAACCACCCCGAGGCCTCACTAATTGCACTTCAAGATTTGTACTAAACCGTCATTTAAGGGTAACGGCGCAGCGTAAGGGGGGTTAGCCTGACCTACGTGTGGCATTGAGTGGTTTGTTCAATGACCATAACCCCGCTTCCAGTCGCCGCCAGGTATTCTGAAAAAAACCTCAACCCGGGCGCTTGAGCTCTGAGGTACCTAAAGTACGCAAATGTCTATGTCTGGGATAAGCAGTAATAGTGACAGCCCGCAACCCATCCGTAGGAGGGTTGGTTTCGGTTGTAGATTGTAGAAGCAATGCTGTGACTAAGACATAGTAGGGAGCTTTCCCCCTTGGTCACGCCGCATTACAGTTACTATTGGTTTTCAAATGTAACCAGAGCTGCATATGTAGTCAAGCTATGGAGGATGTTACAGTCTACACATAGACTTTGTGCGTTGCAACAATTAAGGATATACCGAGATTCGGTGACTCGCTCATTCTTCTTATACATACATAGTATAAAGCCCACGGGGTTCGCAGAGGCTTTCCCGCGGCCTTCTTCACAGGTTAGCGCCGGCGTCATATGGCCGGCTCGTCAGACGGGCAGAAAAGCCAAACACTGAGGCGGCGATTCTCATCGTAGCATCCGAACTGCCTTTGGTGTCAGGCCACTATCAAATAATAAAATTCTGTTAACCCTCTAAGTCTTCTCGGCTTGGTAAAGTGTATGCATGTCACGCTGTTGGCGCCTAGCTCGTTGACGCAGCGGCTAGAAGAGACCTTCTCTACCTTGGCTCGGTTGTGATACCTACATATGATAAGTAAGGCGAAACTCATCGCTCCCCCACCGCCTTCCGATCCCGTCTTTGCTATCCCACAGTTTATGCCAAATATCACCTTTGTCTTTTTTGTATGCCACTAAGTCTTTCTGTTAACTGTACTGATCAGATCGAGGAACCTGTTGACTCAAGGTGCGCCTAAGGTCATTCCTGCTAAGATTAAACTCGAGCGACATCACGCGGCGCCAGGTCAATCTTATCGTACCTGAAGGACCAGTGCCGTCAAATGCTAGCCGGATATCGGTTCTTACTGCAGAGTGGTAGTCTATCAAGCGGTTTGACAATGAGGAAGCAGATCTGCGATCTTCTAGTCTCTCTAATTATATAATGAAGTATTAGGATGGACACCCTCTTAAAATTACCTCGGGAAGCTGACGATGAGTTAATCCGATACACGAAAAACCTCGTCGTCTAGTTATCTATGAGTTGCCCCGACTTTATAAATACTTTAATAAGAACAGTGTAAGCCGCTTGTATTGGACGCACAATGTTGTCAAATTGCTGATATTTGCCTGCAAGCAACTACGGACGGGCTCGTCTGTTTCGATATATCAAACCAGAGCCATCTATCAAGCTCTATTGGCGAGCTCCTACAGTCTTTCTATGGGGATCTTGATGAGGATGGTGACCAGGTGGCTGCGTATAGGGCACCGGATCTCAATTTCGAGAAGGTTCTTAGGTACGCAGAGTTCCCTCTCTCGACCTCAGCCACGAGGACAGGAACATACAGGGGTTCCCGAAAGAGATATTCGATACGTTACTATGGTTTCTGAATTGGAAGGGCGTCAAAAGGATCCTGTCGCTCAAGGTCATCGACCGCATGCATCGGCCGCATGACGAAAAGATCATTGCTACTAGAACCCGTCAGTTCGGGTTAGCGTTCGACTGGTCGACTTGGTCTCGGATCTCGGTGAAGGCCTCGACAATACCTCCTCCTAAGGTGGGATCAGACTAGTCGCCCAAGATCCGTGGAAGCGAGGGTCTAGCTCATTAATTACCTTACATACATATTAAATGCAAGGTGCAAATGTCAGCATGCTAGGCCTACACTCACCCTTTTTCATTACTCTAAATGTTACAGTAGCTGTAAGCAACATAACTCACGCAGTTCACCTTGACCGAAACTGCAGAGCCGCTGAATGAGGTAACCACGATCTCTTGTTCATGCGATTATTAGCAAAGCCTCTTTCTCCAAGCGGACCGGCCTCTGACGTAGTCACCCTGGCCAGATTCATTAAGCCGTCCAGGAGACATGTGGATATCTGCAAATATACTGTAGATAAGTGGATTTCTTGAACAAGTTAAGTACCTAACTATCATCGTCATACGATATTATTGTACCCAGCCCCATTTACGAGATATTTAATGATGTTTTGACAGCCTTTGTGAGAGCACATGTCCTACTCCTTACCCAGCTAACTCGTAAACGCCTTCTACCGCTCCATATGTAAGACTGTTTCCTTCAAGTTGTACTAGTCTGGTTTGCATAGGTGGATAAACGTTCGACTTTCCCACTCGACAATACTACCTTCCTACCCGTTGTGGCTGAGGTGAGTTGAGAACTTACAATCATACTGAAGGGACGAAGATACGTGAATATGACATGCGTCATCTCTACCAATCTTAGAGCTAGAATGAAAAGAAAAGCGCAAAGCGAGTTCGAAAAAGTACGCCAGACTTCCCATGTTACAGCGTTTGTGGAGACTTGACGTTGTCTAGAATATGTGCGGCTTACGGCATGCATCCCCGTAGTGTAATAGCACCCCCTTTCAGAATCGTAACAAACATAGCGGAAAAATTATAGAATTCGCCGACAATGCCTCACCAGATTTGTCCATATGAGGTGGTATGATGGCCATTCAACGTGGCATTGATACGGGCCCAAATGCTCGCCTAATTTGTTTCCCCATGGGGAACGGAAGCATGTCGAGTAGAGTACTTTACGGTTAGATACGTATGATTCCGGCTCGGCTTATATGCGATCCAATAAGAGCTCAGATACCGATGTGTCTTTAATTGTCCCATTTATACTCTATGGTTCGTCCACCGTACATCTCACTTAAAACGTACATTAATCTGATGTTTTGTCTAGCAAGTGTTTCTGGGTGCGCGCGTGGTCAAAGATGTACAAGTCCGTTCGCGCCCTTCTGCCACTTGTGGCAGCGCTGGCGATCACTTCTCCAGTCGCAGCAGACACTACCACTACTATCGACCCAAAGTCGGATAGGGGTACGTGGGAAGGATGGGGAACCTCGTTATGTTGGTGGGCGAAGAGATTCGGCTCAAGAGACGACCTGGCTGATATCTTCTTTACCCTCAAATCCACCCAGTATAACGGCCAGACCCTTCCCGGCCTCGGATTCAACATCGCGCGCCACAATGCTGGCGCCAGCAGCTATAACACCTATAACGGGGAGAAGATGGTGGCCTCGTCCAACATCAAGAAATCCCGACAGATAGATGGCCACTGGCTAGACTGGAGCAGCACGGACCCGTCCTCGAGCAGCTGGGACTGGTCTGTCGACGCAAACCAGCGCGCCATGCTGCAGAAGGCGCGCGACCGTGGGGCCAACCATTTCGAGCTCTTCTCCAACTCGCCCATGTGGTGGATGTGCAAGAACCACAACCCGTCGGGCGCCAGCGACGGTGGCGAGAACATCCAGTCGTGGAACCTAAACGACCACGCGGTGTATATGGCCACGATCGCGAAATACGCCAAGGACCACTGGGGCATCACGTTCGAGTCGGTCGAGCCGTTCAACGAGCCCATCGCGAACTGGTGGAAGGCCGATGGGACCCAAGAAGGGTCCCACGTCAATGTCGCTACGCAGGCCACCATCATCAATAACCTCCGCACGGAGCTGGACAACAGGGGTCTAACGTCCGCCATCATCGCCGCGTCGGACGAGTCGTACTACGATCAGGCCGTGTCGACGTGGCAAGGTCTGGGCTCCGCTGTTTTGGACAAAGTGAAACGCATCAACGTCCACGGATATCAGTACGGCAGCGGGAGGAGGGACACGCTATACAGCGACGTGTCGAGCCGGGGCCAGAAGCTCTGGAACAGCGAGTACGGCGAGAGCGACGGAACCGGCAAACAGCTCGCCAGCAACCTGCTCCTCGACTTCCGGTGGCTACGCCCTACCGGATGGGTGTACTGGCAAGTCATCGACGGCAGTGGCTGGGGTCTCATCCAGGGCGACAACGACGCGGGAACCTTGAGCGCGGTCAACGGGAAGTACTACGTCCTAGCGCAGTTCTCGCGCCACATCCGCGAGGGCATGCGAATCCTCGACGGCGGCAGCGATAACGTTGTCGCTGCTTACGATGCTAAGAATCAGAAGTTGATCATTGTCGCTGTCAACTGGGGCGATGCGCAATACCTCAATTTCGACCTCTCTAAGTTCTCGCAGCCGTCCAAGGATGGTGCCAAGATTACGCGCTGGTATACACAGATCGGCTCCGGGGATAAGTATGTGCAGTATTCGGACACCACGATGAGCGGGACGAAGTTCTGGTCCAAGTTTGAGAAGGAGTCTGTGCAGACTTTTGAGGTTCCGCAAGTCGTATTGTAGAAATTAGGTAGGACAGAGTAGATAGGAGTTGACCAAACCTCGGAGAATTTCTTTTATCAACTCTACTATGGATACGCTCGAACTAATGTGTGTATGTCTTTGGACATCTAGCCAACCAATCCGGAGCAAGGGAAAAAAAAAAGAAAGAAAGAAAAAGAAACGAAACTTAGAGAAGCCCTAACTCGCCCGTTGGTTTGGTAATATGGATGCCAGTAAAATCTGCGGAATCTAAAACTGGCTCTCCCCGTCCAAACGAGTAGAACCCGAACATGGTACCGCAGAATGCGCGGCCGACGGGGGGGAAGATGGTGAGATTCTTGGCCTGGACACGGCAGGTTTGGCCATATCCGTCGAGCTTGAACGACAGATTATGCTTTGTCGGGGCGGCGTCAATCTTCAGCTGTATCGTGTCGGTGGGGGAATCTTGCACAGCTCTTCGTCTGCGGGTTCTACGCTGGGCACGCCAAGCGGAAAGGAAACCTGGTATTTGTGCGTCAATAGCCATGAATAATGTTTCGAGGGAGGTAGAAGTTGTATAAAGGACGGAAAGGAAGAGGGGTGAGGGATGCCGTACGGAAAATCTCCTGGGTTGTCCTCCCCTAACGGGTGTACGTGACGCCGTAGTGAGAACGAGTTTCCCGTCCACCCGCTTCAGCATTAGACCGTATGTAAGGTGCGAATACTGGCTCTACCAGACCACGATCCCTGCTTCGTAACTATCCTTCCGCGGGTTAAACTGCATCTTGGCCTCGAACCTTTCGGCGTACGACGTTTGGTTCCTTAGGAACATAGCTGGTGCCTCGGGGGTAGATAAGTCGTAGCAGTTACCCTATAGACGGAGGTAACCGGGCCAGTCATCGAGCCAATCGGCTTTCAATAAAAGGGTTTCGCGCTCTATATTGCCTGTTAACAACATATTTTTTACCTCTCTTAACCAGCACGCGAACTCACCCATTTTGAGGCTCTAGACAATTGCCATCGTCGCCCTTGACCGGCTTCACGCCAAGAAAGACACCCCACCAATTGCCTTCGCCGTCCTCGAGCACGTCCGCATGTCCTGTGCGCTGCACCTCTTCACCAGAGCCATTGTACCATAGAGGCTTGCCCTGGGCCTCCCGAGGCCCATACACACCCTCCTGACTGGAACACCCACTCCTGATGGCTGGCCTCTGTGCTGCCTTGCCGTAAAAGGATAGTAGTACTCCCCTCTGCGATCCCTCTGCAATCCAGTGGGGCGACTCGCGGATAACCTGAAGAGGTGTCAAGGTCCGACCCGTGCTGAGTTCGATCTTTGATACGTGGATCGGGAAGTTTTTCAACCTTGAGTTGGGCGGGCGATTAGCCTGTCGTACTATTGTAGGCAAGTAGACTGCACTGTTCTCATTCCAAAAAACCTATAAGCAAGCTGGAGAAACCGATCAGCACACAAAATACGCAGTGGCATCGCCAACGAAGTTGAAGAAAGATACTTACATCCCGATTGGACCATGCACTATCATCCCAAATATTGTCTGTATATACATAAAACACACGTGGGACTAGCTGTTCCTAGAGTTGAGTCTATAGTTAGCGTGACTGGAATTGTACCCAAAAAGGGTCTACCCAAGTCTCTTGTCGCTTTTCTAGGTCCCTTCCCTTCGAACCTGTGTTCTGCAACTTGGGATTGAAAGGTCCCGGACGGTACCCCTGGAAGACGCTCCCAGTAAGATATCAGCGTTTCTTCTATTCTCTATACCTCAGAGTTGAAGCCCAGCTCCCCGCCCCGGGCTCCATCGTGCGCATCTCAATCTGGCACGACGTGTGAGGGCATGTCCGATCAACCGCCAATCGACAAGGTCCTCAGTGCATAGATTGGACATCCGGGGCAGTACTCAAAGGTGGACATGCTGAGGAAATATGTCGTCGGTTTCCCATCCGCTCCCGGCACTACGCATACCGTCGGGTCGGGGTCGAAGCCTCAGAAATGGGGGAAGTACCGGTCATATATTAACCTTGGTTTTAAGTCAAAACTTCGCACAAAATATAAGTGTATTATTATGAGAGTATACATGCGTGCTTCGTTTCCTAAGCACATTGGCCACGGTGAAGGACGTTTTGGGTGTTTCGGTGTATGATGTCTCTGTTGAGGTCATTTGGTGATAGGCATAAGTTTTCCCGTCAGTAGGACTCTTGCTCCACCGCCTGTTTCGCCGCTGGTCAGGCATGTTTGTGATAGATGGGTACATGCCTGCATAGTAGTCGCTCTTTGAAGCTACTATAATTTTTTAGCATTACGTAGCCTCTTTATCCTTCGTTATGCCCTTTTCTTCAAGCGACTTGGCATATTCTGCTTGCTGGGGTTCGGCAGAGCGTAGATGGAGTTGGTCTGGGTCCAACTCCATGGCTATTATGTTATTGTCCACGCCAGTATGGGAGTGAATCAAGGTGCTTCTGTACTCTAAAGAGAGTCGCGTAGGACAGACGTGTTCGGTTCTGCGACTCTAAATAATATAGGCCGAAAAGTAGCTATGTGGCAGCTACTCTGAGCTGGATTGTAGAAGAGCGATAGGTGAGGAGATTATTGCTGGCAGCAGGTGAAAAGCTATAGTGCGCATATGCCTGTCTTATTACTAAACCAGACCTCTAGCCAACAGTACCTGACGGTGCTATGCAATCTTCTTGCTAGGCTTAGGTGTTGTAAGGCATTATGGAGTCTTAGTGGCTGTGACCATAGATATCGCGTCGCTCCCAGATCGAACGCCCTTCAATCTGGCTTATAAAATCCTGAGCTTCGATCTTCACGATGTGTTCGCCGGGCACGACAACTAGTCCCAAGAATCTGGAAGTCATGTCGGCCTTAAAAGTCCCTGTGCTACCTGACTCAGCAGCGGCAGCGGCAGCTTCAGCGACCTTTTTGGGGGACGGCTGCCGGTACTCATATGTATGAGAAAGGACGACATTGCTATCCTACATAACAGTCAGGTTAGAGATTTAGATTGCCGACTGGCTGTGTGAGAGCACATGATGCGGGTGAACGAACAGTATCGGTGCACTTGAAAGTTCCGACAAATAACCGACCGTCGGTAACAAGGATGTGAAATGTCTTATTGATTAATGATTGGAGGTATTCCTTCGCTTCGCCTTTCTCGGGAGAAGCATTCATTGTAGTCGGATCGAGCTGTTGGAGCTTCTCAAGTAAGGCTTTCATCTTCAAAGCCTGTGTTGGGACCAAACCTGGTGCGCCAAAATAAGCTAGGACCAGTTGTTTCTCCCGTTACAATATGTGTTTCGCTGACACTAGTAAAGCGGGCTGTCTGATTCTAGGCAGTAGTAAGTCTCCCTTTTACGGAGCCAATGTAGTCGTATTTCTCTTTCTTTTATACCCAGCACTACCTATGATGCTTCTTGGAGCTGTCAATACCGCTGTATGCTATAATTGTTTAACTAATCGATAACGTGATATTACGCCCAAAAAGCCCCCCTACTTGCTTATACCCGGTGCTTGCACATGCCAATTAACGCGAGCAGCGCGTTCGAGGGCCCTGGTTACGTAAGTGCCACCACTATCACCAAGGCGGCATTGAGTCATCGCCGTTCCTCCTACGAGCACAAGGGCGGAAGTACGACAGCCTGCTTCCGATCCTTCGCATGCATCATCGTAGTACGAAGTTGATTGAGACAAGTTCATGACGACTTCGAATATGTTCCCCGATATGCCGCCTTGATCTCGCATCCTGAGCTGGCCTGACCTGCCATTCCATTTCGTCATCATGGGTGTTAATGGGCTTTGGACTGTTATCCAACCGTGCGCCCGACCGACAAATCTGGCCACTCTCAATCGAAAACGTCTCGCCGTCGATGCCTCGATTTGGATTTACCAATTCTTGAAAGCGGTGCGAGACAAAGAGGGCAATGCCCTGCGCAATTCGCACGTAGTTGGTTTCTTTCGTCGTATATGCAAATTACTATGGTTCGGTATCTGCCCGGTATTTGTCTTTGATGGAGGCGCCCCGGCCCTAAAACGCCAGACGATTACGAATCGAAAGAGAAGAAGGGAGGGGCGCCGCGAAGATGCTGTGCGAACTGCTGGCAAGTTATTGGCCGTGCAGATGCAGCGCATTGCCGAGGATGAGGGTGAGAAACGCCGTCGCCGCCTGGAACTCGAAACACAGGGAAGAGACGCGCCGCGAGAGCCTGCAGAAGAGATCCCCGACATAGACAAGCTCATTTATGCAGAGGAACTTGGAATGACCCAACAAGAGAGACAGAAATCTAGAAAGTTTTACAAACAGGATGCCTATCATCTCCCGGCCTTGGACGGCGGCATCGAGAACATGGGCCGACCCGAAGATCCCCGGATCATGAGTGTTCAGGAGCTAGAGGAGTACGCAAGGCAATTCCAGAGTGGCGAGGACATCAATCTCTACGACTTCAGCAAAATCGACTTTGAGGGTGAATTTTTCAAGAGCTTGCCTCCTGCAGACAGATACAATATCCTAAATGCCGCAAGGCTACGCAGTCGGCTGAGAATGGGCTTGAGTAAAGAACAACTCGACAATATGTTCCCTGATCGTATGGCATTCTCGCGCTTTCAGATCGAGAGGGTACGAGAGAGGAATCACCTCACCCAGAGGCTTATGAAAGAAGCTGGTATGACCGGCACCGATCTCACCCTAGCCGTCAATGCGCGCATTGCGGGCGAAAAGGATCGCGAATACATACTCGTCAAGAACGAGGGGGCAGAAGGGGGCTGGGCCCTGGGCGTTGTCAGTAGAGAGAAAGACCGGGGCGAGATACACAAGCCCATCGATGTTGATGCTCTTGACATGCACTATCAGCCCAAGGAGGAAGATACAGAATCAGAAGAAGAGGAATTCGAAGATGTCCCTATTGAAGGATTGAATCGACTTCCTAAACTCCGAGGGTCCACTCAAACCGAGAATACTTCCTACGATGCTGCTGTCGCTAATGGAGGTGAAGACTCTTTGTTTGTGGGTGGTGATGACATCAACAACGGCTTTGAGGGACTATTTGGTGGCCGAACAAATGAAGAATCTCTGCTCCAAGACGAGGAGGAGGATCTGAATCGAGCAATCGCGCTATCTCTCAGGAATCAGCACGGAATCGGATCTCCTGTACAAGTAGAAGAAGAAGGGGAGGATGAAGAATTTGAGGATGTCCCAGCTCCTGAATGGACACAAAAAGCCGTTGAGGAGCCTAAACCAGTAACTGCTATAAGTGGTAACATCATCGCCCATATCGTTAACAACAGGGCAAACGCTGCTGTGCCGAAACGCCGCGAAAGCAACGCTAGCAGCGATAGCGATGTAGACCTTCGATCGGCACTGGCCGCTGCTAAGAAGAAGAAACAGGCAGCCCCTAAACCTAAATCCAAGCCTGTACCTCCTATGCCTAATCAACCAAACCCTTTCGATGGTCCACTCCCGTTTCAAAAGTTGGATTGGAAATCAAGCATATTTGCCAGCAAAAAAGAAGCGCATGAGCTCGTCGCAGACAATGCCGATGGTGACTCGGACATAGACGAAGACACTGCTGGCGGTTTCCTCAAGGAGATAGAAGACGATAATAAAGCCCGACCGCTTCCGCCATGGATGGTACAAGACGAGTCAGACATTCGGAGCTTAGTGAAAGCCCAACGGGAATTTGAAAAGGAGCTCAACGAAGCTGACTTGGAAGCTGCAGCGGAAGAAGAAAAACAACGGCAAAGGAATGCTATTATAGAGATCGAGTCCTCAGACACCGACAGCGATAGTGATTTGGAGATTATCGAAGCTCCTCCCCAGTCCATCCGAGACTACCCGGTAAAAGCAAGCCAAGCAGAAGCGTCACCAAAACCATCCCCTGTCACGTTGCCAAGAGTCAATCCACCTACAGAGATTGTGTCCCAGCCTGAAGATACCAGACAAGCACCTACCTTCCCAGAGCAACTGAACGCGGAAATTTTAGAGGGGCTAGCAATACCAAGCCCGCAAGTAGAAGATAGCCCGTCCTCGCCCGAGCCTGAGTTTGAAGAAGTAGAAATAGCACAACCTCCAGAAGAACACCAGGAAAGCCCCATTATTCATGAAGTGGCCATGAGGCCAGAACTAGAGGATATCCCAGGTTCTAGCGTGGTTCTAGAATCAGCAGCAGTCGACGAGGTGCAAGTGGACTCATATGAAGTTACAGCAGATGTCAGTCGTTTAACTCTTGGCGATGAAGAATTCGACGACGACTTCAGCGACCCAGAAGAAGAGCAGCTGCTAGCTCAGATGGCGGAGGAGGCCGAAGAGCACGCGCGATTCGCCAGCCAGTTGAACAACAAGTCGGGAAAGGAGAATCAGGAGGCGTATGAGCGGGAGCTGAAAGCTCTCCGTACACAACAGAAGAAAGATCGCAGAGATGCAGACGAAGTCACACAAATCATGATCACCGAATGTCAAGCGCTTTTAAGATATTTTGGCATCCCCTACATTACAGCACCCATGGAGGCTGAGGCACAATGTGCCGAGCTCGTCAACTTGGGGTTGGTTGACGGCATTGTGACGGATGACTCAGATATTTTTCTCTTTGGAGGCACACGAGTTTATAAGAACATGTTCAATGGTAACAAGTTTGTCGAGTGCTATTTGGGCAGTGATCTAGAAAAAGAGTTATCGCTTTCTCGGGAACAGCTGATTTCACTTGCTCAGTTATTGGGCTCTGACTATACGGAAGGGTTACCCGGCATCGGTCCCGTCACCGCGGTTGAAGTGCTCTCCGAGTTTCCCGGTAAGGATGGGCTGAAAGAATTCCATGACTGGTGGCAAGACGTCCAAGTGCATAACCGCCCAAAAGACGCAGATAAAGACTCAAGCTTTAGGAAGAAGTTCCGAAAGTCTCAAGGCACCAAGCTCTTCTTGCCGCCTGGATTCCCGAGCCCGGCTGTTGTCGATGCCTACCTGCACCCGGAGGTTGATCATAGCACCGAGCCGTTCCAGTGGGGTTCGCCGGACGTCGAAGGCCTTCGCCAATACCTCATGGCTACCATCGGCTGGAGTCAAGAACGTACCGACGAAGTCCTAGTCCCCGTCATCCGCGATATGAACCGGCGCGAAGCCGAGGGCACGCAGAGCAACATCACGCGATACTTCGAGGGCAGCGTCGGTGTTGGTGCTAAGGAGGCCTTTGCGCCTAGACAGCGAGTACAGAGTAGCAAGCGCATGGCACAGGCTGTGAACAAGCTTCGCGCTCATGCAGTCGTTGATACTGTTGCTTCGGACGCCCTGGTTGAAGAAGAAGAGAGCCTTGCCCCAAATCCTGTTGCCGGCGGCCGCAAGCGAAAGGCTAAAGCTACGGATGACGTGGCGATGGATGGTGCTAACGATGGCGATTACGAAGAATCAACAACCCAAGCTGGCAAGAGACGGAAGGGGAAGGGGAAAGCTAGAGAAAGTGGGAAATAAGTTGTTGTTGTACAAAGTAGACATAGTTAGAATTAATAGTACTGTCTGCAACCGTAACGGACTCGGCATGTAATATTTAACCTGCTGCTTGTCTATGCTGGAGCCGCTACCCCCCAGCGCACACAAACACGAGACCAGGCTTATCCGATCTCAGGCAGTTTGAAATTTGTGAAATCTCTATCAGGTAGGTACCGTTTTGCTGTTGCTTATATACTGCGAATACAACACCTCCAGCTAGATCTGATAGCTCCCTCTCTTCCCCGTCGCTCCCAGACCTCAATGAAGGGGACTAAGACGAAGCAGGATTTATCTGTTTCATCAGACAGGGTATTCACAGTGCTTAAGAGCCAATATATCCCTATTGATGTAGGACAGGTTAAGTATACAAGGACAAAGAAAAGAGTTGATGGTTGGTTACGAGCCATGCAAAAGGTTCGAGTATGTTACAATCGACGCTTAAAACCAGACAGATGGAAGGTCTTCCCTTTGCTCCTTTTTTTAGTCCTAGGTACCCGGGTTTTAATCGTCCATCTATCACAACAACAATATCAGCATTAATACTGTATTGTCTTTTCGGTCTCGCCCTTTCGCCTTCCGCCCCTTTACTAGCCCGTAGTGTAGGTGGGTAGTGTCATATTTAGGAGTCGCAGTGATTTGTTTCATGTTTACAAATACGCGCCGTATCCGCCAAACACGCCACACTCGTTGTGTCTTACATTCGCCATGCCGTTGTCGTCCTCTGGATGAAGCTAATCCTAGAACTCGTCTAGCTGGAGAATTTCCGGGTGATCTTTGCAATGACTGTTTATCTGGTTAGGGACCGTCGCCTAAATCCAGTGACGTGATAGATGGTAACGTACTGTGTAAAGCGACAACGCTGAAAATGAACACCAGAGAAAGAACCAAGACGACCACGGGATCGACCTTCAGGCCGGGGGATTCGTCGGTGTAGAGTCCTGAAACACACTTGTTAACCCAATCGCCCTGATCTCCTCATTTTCAGCCCCTATTTTCCACATACGTAGCATGGTGCTGCTGCTACCACCTGCACCGGCGGCTCTCGTGCTGCTAGGTCGAACATTGGCGATCTTCTCCTTCTGGTCGGCGGCGGCGCGGCGTCGGATGGCTGTTCGGGCACCTCCTGGGGGTGGAGGAGAGGAAGGGCGGCCGGTGCTCGAGCCTGTCGCGGCGGGCGATACGGGCGAAGTCGCGCGGGGAGAAGACTATTGAGATAGGCTTTTGTTAGATAGAGTTTCTTGGAAACCATAATAACAGCGCTTCAAGTAAGGTTTCGTGACAGTGTTGGGAGAAAGCACGAGTCGAGGATTGATCGTGTTGCTATGGTTGGACCAAGATCGAGGAGCGAAAGGGGAGACGGGGCTTTGGGTCGCAAGCACCTACCATTTTGAAGGAAGATACTGGATTAAGAAAGACAAATGTGCGAATTTATTAATGCTCCTAAGGACGAGAATTTACTTGAAAGACAGAAAAAGAAGACGGTGTTTTGTTCGTGATGGAGTTGGTTTAGGATGGACGGATGGCTGAGGACAAGCAAAGGCACAGCTGTTCTCCAATAATCAAATCAAAATATCTGGGGTCGCAATTCAATGCGTTCCAGCTGTCGTGTCAATTGAGGCCACGGTTTGGGAATTAAAAGGGACAGGGGGTTGCTCTCCTGTACTTAGGTACATTGTGTGGGTCTCTGTTACCTGTTCGGTCTTGGCGTGGAAACGAAGTTTTGCCGATGCCTGCTTATGTAACAAAAGGTTACATAAGATGTCATTAATTTCCTATTAGCGGATATTTTGTCTGCTCAGGTTCACTAACGCGTCGGAGACGGCCGAGGTTGAGCTTTATACGCTTTTACAGCATATCGATAGCCCATATCCATATGACGCAACTGTTGCTAGATTATCCCTTGTCGGGGGACCCCGCCAAGATTTGATGACCGGCGCATAAAAAATGTCACTTGTTGGCCTAATAAGTTGTCTTTCAACTTTAAACATGAAGCGATGTGGGGGTAACGAGGGGTCGTCTCCGATGTCAAAGACAAGCTAAGATGAGGTCCACGGGTATCTTACAATACCTGACCAATAACATGAGTCATCTTCTCCCAATAGCATATTATATTGTAGCATAAGAAGGTATCCTATCACTGCCTACAGGTACTATCTACTACTAAGCGCTACTCCCAGTACTTCAAGTTCTTCGTGTTTGCTCCGAAGTCAACAATTGTCAGCAACTGCAACGACCAGCGCATCGCCTAGGTAGATGTTGACATGAGGACGAATTAACTCATCATATGTGACAGGTGATTCGTTTCGTCAGTGATCAACCTAGGTACATAGCTGAAATCATCTCGTTTACTGGGGCAAGGTTCACCAGCTTCAACAATAACAACCCGCTCTCAGCCTTGTGGATCCCAAATTACTTCATTCTCTTTTTCTGACTCTTCTCTTCTAGTCTCTTAACTTGACCTTCACACACGCGCAATCCGACACACACGAGTCAAAGGCCGGGAGATAGGCATATACTCCCGTAACAGAGGCAGTATGGATTTCAACTGGGCCTCCGAATACCCGGAAGGGGTGCTCTCCTTCCTCGACACCGATCTTTACAAGTTGACCATGCAAAATGCTGTATTTCAGCACTATCCAGATGTGCAAGTGACATACGCCTTCACCAATCGCACCCCGGAAAAGAAGTTTTCAAGAAAAGCTTTCTCGTGGCTTTGCGACCAAATTTACAGCAAGTGATCCCATATCCGTTCACGTAACACGTCTCAATGCGACATTTGACATGTGACACCATATTCCACTCTAAGCTCCCCCATACTAACTGTCGTCCTAGAGCTTGGTCATATCTCTCTACGAGAGGAAGAGCTACGTTTTCTTAAGTCGCACTGCCCATACTTGACCACGCCATACCTTAACTTTCTCTCTGAGTTTCGTCTCTCGCCTCGGGAACAGCTGAAGCCCGTCTTCACCCCCATAGGAGAGGACAACGGCGCCGATGATGTGATCGGAGATATCAACATTGAGATTAGTGGGAAATGGGTAGAGGCCATTCTATATGAGATTCCCCTTTTAGCCCTTACATCCGAAGCCTACTTCAAATTCATGGACACGGACTGGAATTACGACGGACAGGAGGAGAAGGCTTTTGAGAAAGGACTCCACATACTGAAAGCAGGCTGCACTCTGTCTGAATTTGGCACGCGAAGACGTCGCGACTACCACACTCAGGCATTGGTGTTCCGGGGATTGGTCAATGCTAGCAAGAAAGCTGCAGAGAACGGCTGCTCTGGCAAGTTGAGCGGCACAAGTAATGTTCATCTTGCAATGCGCTTCAACCTGGCACCCATCGGTACCGTGGCTCATGAATGGTTTATGGGCATCGCAGCCATCACGAATGATTACGAGAATGCGAATGAAGAAGCTCTCCGCCGTTGGGTAGCGTGCTTTGGGGAGGGCGTGCTGGGAATCGCGTTGACTGACACCTTTGGTACTCCTGCTTTCTTGAGATCGTTCAGCAGACCCATAAGGCCAGTCCAAGATACGACTGGCGCGTCCGATGATGCCGCAAAACCGACACGGACATATGCACAAGTCTTCACCGGCGTGCGCCAGGACTCAGGAGATCCGGCCGGCTTTGTCAAGTTGATGCGGGATTTCTACGATAGCCAGGGCATCAGGGACAAAAAGACTATCGTCTTTTCCGATTCTCTAGACATTGACAAATGCATTCAGTATAAGCGAGTTTCCGACGAGCTTAACTTCCAGTCAAGCTTTGGTGTTGGCACCTTTTTGACCAACGATTTCATGAACTTGAAGACGGGCAAGAAATCCGTTCCCCTCAATATTGTCATCAAACTCAGTTCTGCTGCCGGTAACCCCGCCATCAAGATAAGCGATAACGTGGGCAAGAACATGGGCGATTCGGAAAAGGTGGCCGAGGTGAAACGGCTGTTGGGCTACGTCGAGAAGGAATGGGAGGGCGGAGACGAGACTAAGCGATGGGGAACCAGCGAGGATGTCTCAAAGCCATGAATGAGCACATGAGTATAATACCTGTTTATCTAAGCACAGCATAGAATCTGTTAACCATTCGGGCCTCCCTAGTAGGATAATCGACTAGGGTAAATCTAGACGGCGTCCGGCTACCTCTAGTTCGGAATCCAAAATCATATTTCAGTCATATTTCCAATTACCACGAAATGCTATCGGCCAGGGACGAATCCAGACTTCTTGATAGGGGCATTACTCACGTTTACTCCAGTTATGCTTGAATCATGGTTGGAGCAGCAAAGAACCGCCCTTAGGAAAACCACGCTTGGAGTGTCTATGTCCATAATTGAGACAACACAATGGAGTTGAGACTTTCAGCAGAGATGGTATGCCATACGATCATTTAACGGTCTTTTCCCCTCTACGTCTCATTTTTATCTGGGCCTATCTCCTTTTTTGTTTAGTTGGTTCACCAGGTTACTCGTGAATTGGATCTCTTCGGACATCCAATTAGCTCGCTGCACATACAATAGGAAGTAGTATCGGATCGACCTGTGTTATTCTATCAACGTTATGTTACGTTGTCGAAGCCACTTTCGACATCACCGCAAATAATATTGTTGCTGTTTACTACGTGAGTTGAGCTCCTAATCGCGACTCGACCCCGGCACAGCTTCACCGCTGACTTTCATTAACGTTGAAAATAGGGCCAAGGACGGAACCAAAAGCCCCTGAGCACATATTACGCCGACGCTAGCATCGACATCATCCTGTTATCCTTCGTCCATCTCTTCCCGCAGCAAGCTAACGGGTATCCGGGTCTCTCTTGACAATTCGGCCTGGTATAAAGCCCTCGCCACCAAGCTTCGGGAGCTGTATTCTCCAGTCCCTAGGATGTATTACCTCACCGCATCCCCTCAATGCGTCGTCCCGGACGCTAATCTAGCCGCTACGATGGCCGCGACGAAATTCTAAATACTGTTTGGGCAGTTCTATAATACCGCGCAATGCTCCATTAGACGTTGGGTCAATGCTCATACCGAATATTACACCAGTCCCCCTGCTACAACTACGCCAACTGTAGACAACGCGGACTTCACGCTCGATGCGCGGACGGCATTTTTTGCAAACACGTCGTATAGCACTAATGCACGGACATATATCGGTCTTCTAGGATACTTAGCTGCCGCGAACCCGTGGTACAGCATCTCGGCTGCGCAAAGGCTGCAGCTTGCCAGCACGTTCTATTGCAAGGCGAATTTCGGCGGGATATCAATCTGGGATGTTACCTATGCATAGGGGAACGTTTAAAGCGTGAGGGGCTACTACCGGAATGCTAAGGTGGCGCCGGGGTTGTTGGGTTCTGATAGGAGGGTTGATTACAGTGTTAGTTGCCGTAGTCCTCACCCCCCTCTCAAGCTCCTCTTTACACACTCATTCTTTAGTAAGTTGGGGGGATGAGTTGGTCTTTTGCTTGACGAGGAAGCTTTGGGCGTACCAGTTTTGTGTGATGTGTTGGATGCCACTAGGCTAAATACTGGTACCTGGACGATATACCTCTGAACACATCCCCACCGATATCAACGTAGAAGCCGACGCCGCCCTTATCCATGAACGGCCGCTGTGGAAATAGCTGAAAGATGACAAGGCAACTTGAGGTTTCCTAAGGAATATAGAATCATCATTGGCTCATTTGAGGTTGTCCTGTCTGTAAGGAATAGTTAGATCTGCGGTCGAGGAACCCTTGAAAGGTTCCCGTCGTCTCTAGGTATCGAACCCTCAGGTGGCTGCCAGTCGTTCGCAGCTAGTCTATCTTCGACACATTTAGATCTACTTACCTTCGTAGAGTTGCAAATAAACCACGGAGACCAACCACAATGCTATTCAAGCACGAGCTTCTCTACAGATGTACCATGAGAATGGTTAAATTGATGACGAAAGTCAAGATTCGTGGGCGCGAGGCATTGTGTCATATGTACTACGACAGTTATGTACCAGCTGACTTTCATTAGCCACAATTTCCGGGTGTACAGGTGAAAGAAGTGATCTTTGCCCTTACATAGGATGTATTTGGCGTGAGTTAGCGTCACAAAAACTGTTGTCCTGCGTGCTACAGAGCACATGTTGCCATAGTATTTACCGGGTATTTTCGTCCATCAAGGCCACTCTTTCTTTCTGACTATTACTCAATATTTTCTTCTAGTATGGTTGATAAAACTGTAGTCATCGCCAGTAACGGCAAATTCGCCAGCCAACATGTCAAAGGCCGCGTCGCTGTATTCATGGGCGCGACGGCCGGGATCGGCGAAAGCACGCTCAATCGTCTTGTCACTATGCTCGACGACTCTACATTCTATGTTCTTGGTCGCAATCCTACGGGCATTGCCACCAAAACTCGAGAAGCTGAAAGAGGAGGCGGCTACTCGTGGCAACAAGGTCGTATTTATCGAGACCCAGGTCTCGCTCATCAGTTGCATCGACACGGCCTGCGAACAGGTCACCGCGGCTGAGGAACAGGTTGACTATTTGTACATGAGTCCTGGCGGGATGCCATTTGGTGGTGCTAATTGTATGTGCGTCAGGTTTATAAAAATAATCTATCAGATATCAAACATGAAGTAATAATTAACTCTTTTGAAACATGAAAAACAGACACTGACGAGGGCCTCGAAACATGTTTCACCGTCTCGTATTATTCGAGGTTGCGGATGGTGCAGAACCTTCTTCCCTTGCTCCGTCGCTCAACACGATCCCGCGTTCTCTCCGTCTTGAACGGGACGTTAGAGAAACCGATAAATGAGAACGACCTCGGCCTCGAGCGGATCTGGGGTATAGCAGCAGTGGTCAATCACACGACCGTCTGCACCAGTCTAGCTTTTGACATGCTAGCCGCGAATGATAAGGAGAACAATATTGTCTTCTTACATGCCACCCCAGGACTCGTCAGTACGAATACGCCCCGTAAGATGCGTCCGTCGAAGGAGTCGGGGTTACTGTGGTGGGCGTTCATGTCAACCGTGCAAGTAGTGTCGGGCTGGGTCATCTACTACTTCGGCATGCCTGTGGCAGAATCGGGTGAGAGACAAGCGTATCATCTTACTAGCGAGGACTTCAAGCCGGGTTCCTGGCAGGTGAACCGTCATAGTGTAGTTCTGCCGCCTAATAAGGCCCTCAAAGAGTACCAAGAGCGTGGGCTAGCGGGAACGATCTGGGATCATACCCTGCGTGTCTGGGAGAGGGCAGTATCAACTTCTCGCGGCTCGGCTTAACTGAATTTTTTCCTTCTTCTGTTCCAGTGATTTCAAGTATGCCTAATCATATCTTTGCACCAGGATCTGATCCATCTTTTCATATCTTCGTGACTGACGCTGCTCAACCCCTTTGACATGGTCTTCGTCGATGCTGCATTGCTTGTTTCCCATTATGGGAAAGCCATCTCGGCAAACTTTGCCTCGTAGAAATCGATAAGTCTTAAAACAGGGTTCACATCACCTAACTGCCCCGGCTCACGCAGGACTTACAGTCAATACTCTTATAGCTCACGTTAAGACAGACAACTTCAGGTCCGGGCCGGCAATCATGCAAGCCTGTTCCTTACGTATTATATATCTTGCAACAGCTGCGTTGGTCGGGTCTTTGCTGTGTTAGTGTAACGCTGCTGAGGTAGTCTATGGACTTCCCTGATCAAGGAATTCAAGATGCCAGGCAATGTGAAGCAGCAAACAGAACCACTCCAGCTGTCACGTTATAACTAGCACCAGATCAGGAGTACCACAATTGTGTCAATTATATAGACTGACGACACCAGGATACAGTCACAACTATAATTAGCAAAGGTAACAATGCGCTTCGTTGCTAGTGTGGTAGGAGTACGGCTTAGGTAGCTCTACGGTCGCCATAAAACCCCGCAGATGCCCCGAGTAGGATCCAGCAGAGCGAGACTAGACACCTATGTATGAAAGAGGCGTTAAACTGCGTTCATAGCGACAACAGTTAGTCCAGAGGTTTGCTGCGTGTTGGATGTCGTTGTGATTTGCTTTCTTCAAAGATCGAACTGCTAGCACGACCAGAATAGTGATACAATATATCTCAAGAGCCCCCGAAAACCAACTCGCTCATGTACAGTAACCGCTTCGCAGGCTCAATGATGGCTACACATACATGTAAGGATGCTATTGATCGCTATCGTCATCTCACTACTTCGACCCGCCTATGACATGGTGATGACAGAGCGATACCGGACCTTGCCGCTCATCATGGCGTCTATAAACACAAAGCGTCAGTCAGTCAACTACCTCATTTCGCCTCATCGAAGCAATAAGCTGAGTACTCCTGTGCAGGTAAGTAAATAGGTAATGACTCACCAAAAGCCTCCTGTGCCTTCTCAAGCGGGAACGTCTCAACCATACAATCGACGCCATGAAGATGCGCAAACTCAAGCGTCTTCTCACTATCGCGATAATTGCCCGCGGGCCAGGGGTGTACCGAAACACCCCTCATGAAGAGTTCATTCGAATTAAATGTGATCGATCCATTCTCCGGGAAACTGAGAATCATCAACTTGCCAAAGATCGCAATCCCCTTGACCAGGGGCGTCATAACCGCCGTATCGAGCGCAGTCGTCAGTACGAGCTGCGCGTAGCCCAATTTCGCCAACGCCTCGCCAGCATCGCCGGCCGTCGAATCGATGTACTCGTGTGCGCCTAGCTGTCTGATTGTGGCTTCCTTGTCACGACCGCGCGATATAGCGATGACGCGGTAGCCCATCTTGCGCGCGAACTGCACGGCCACGTGGCCTAACCCACCAAGCCCTTGGACCGCTACCGTGTCGCCTGCTTTTAGACCAGCTGACTTCAAACCCGCGAAGACGCACGAGCCGGCGCAGAGCATGGGCGCTTTCTTGGCGGCGTCGATGTCAGCGGGGGCGCGGACTGCAGCTTGCGCTCTGAGGATGCAGTATTCGCCGTCTATATTGTTGTCGGTTTCATGTCAGCAACTCTCCCTTTTCTCTATTTTCCGACGTTGAGTGGTTGACGTATGATGTATGCGTGTGAGAAAAATAAACTGAAATGAGAAAAATGCTTACATCCGCCATTCCTATTGATACCATTAACAACAAACGGTTCGCAAAACTGGAACAATCCCTCATTGCACTTATCGCAAGTGCCATCGTGACCGCCATGCCAACCGCCACCGACCCTATCCCCTTCCTTCCAGCCCGTGACACCTTCCCCGATGGCAGCCACGCGGCCGATGATCTCGTGGCCTGGCACGATGGGGAAGCCGGCGCCGTAGGCGTTATACCGCGAGAATGTGTCCGAGTGGCAGATTCCGCACGCCTCGACCTTCACGAGGATCTCCCCCGCAGAGGGGAGCTGGAGCGGCACATCCTCTACTACGAGGGGACAGCCAAATTCTTTGAATGCGGCTTGCTTGTAGGTTTTGGGAAGCGACATTACGTGATGCTTTTTAAGTTATGTACGGAATTATTGGATATAGGTTTGTACCTAATTACAGTTGGCGGTTGTTTACGAGCGACTGTTTCCGGGCGCGTACCGAGAAAGCGAATAGAAATAAACTCCCACGCCGTGGATTGGGAGATGGTTGGAATGCTGGATGTAACGGTAAAGCTGAGTGTGTTGAAGACTACAGTAGAGGTATAGATGGTTTACTTGCTTTGCCTGTGTTTGCTTGTACAGTCCTATGTAGAAGTGTAGCAATGTATTAATGCCAGGTTTTTTCTCCCTTACTTGATAAAAGCTGAGAAATAAGAGGCTTAATGATACTATGCTGATTTACATAATCTGGCATAGCTACGTCTTTTTGTTCTCTGTTCTCTGTTCTCTGTTCCTTCATACTTCTCCTCTCTCCCCTTTCCCTCTACTTTCCCCTGTTACAGGTTCACTACTATTCCTGGCCTCCTAGGGCAGCGACCAGTAGTGTAGTGTTATGGAGGCGATCGCTTCTGAATTCCGGGGGCGGGGTTGTCGATTCCCATTTCATATGAGTTCGGGGGCGAGGTGCAGTATGTGCGTAAACGATGAGTGATAACAACCCTTGATAATCTTTCTCTTCCCATTGCTGGGGTCCTTTTAGGGTTGTACAGCATATCTTAAGGCTCCTACATACATAGTATAACCGACAGCCGCTTTTTCCTCGGGTAACTAACCTGCTCATAATCCATTTGTGCAGCACAGGGGATAATTTCTTGCGTGTATATGTGGCGTTCGCGGTCAGTATAGGTGATGGTCTATTCCCAGGGTAGATGCAGAACGCTGCATATCTAATTACCGGGTACTATGGGTATACGATGCGAATGAGGGAAAGTGCAATAGTTCCCCGTTCCCGAAGGAAGACTAAGCATAGTCACAGTAACATCGTCTCCATGTGCTGAACATGGGGGGATGGAGCTAATGAGACCAAGCTTCCTGCAAGCTGCAAGTCAACCAAAGGATTTCCACCCCGTGAAAACTAAGTAGGTAGACAAGGAACGACGTTTCATTAGACTTGGCTATACTACTGGATCTAGGCTATCGAACTAAAATTAATGAGGTGAAGATCTTAACAGGAGAATTCAGCGATTGTTCAAAGCACCATACTTGCTCGCATAATGACCTCCGGCTCTCTACAGAATAAGGCAGATCTTAACGCCTGTCAGCTTATGTACGACGATATACTATACTAACCTAACCTGGGGGTCTTACCGGACGATATATCGACCATGCATAGCGTCAGATAAGCAATAAATCTGCGTAGGTACTGTACTTAAATGGCCCCAAGTACTTAGTATTGATGTAAGTAATATCTGACACTTCTAAAGAACAGGTACCGACGTTACATACTATTTACATTTATTGTGTTACTGTACACCACATAACATGACGCTGTAACACCCTTCGAAGTCCGCGATTTGATTCCTGTCCTTCCTTCCCCTCTTTCTCTGCTGCCCTTGCCTGTCTGGTAATCTTTACTCTTCAGCATTGTCGTACATAGTAGATTTATTCCAGCGGACCCACCGATATCAGTATGTAACTTGGCCATATACGGAAAACGTGATGCCCATTTAGGTAATGCAGCATAGATAAAGATTCATATAACGGGAGGCTTCGATGCTACCTTATTCACTTCCCTTTTACGTATGTACAAACTATAACCCTTATAATAGCGTAAACTAGGCAGAAGCCTGTTTCTACTTATTACCGGATTCTAGGAGCCCAGGTTAATCTTCCCATTGGAGATGCGATAGAGCGAACGTAGGTAGAGGGTATCGTGAGCTCTCGCTTGTGGTATACCATCTCGATTCGTCCAACATGACCTACTGTATGTATGACTAACCATCTGGCCTAGGTTAATATCTATCCATCATCCATCATCAAGCAAGTTCCGCCTCAATAAGACTCTCCTGCCCAAGCTCGTAGCTATAGATCTTTGTAATCCTAAACCCAGCCTGTCCCAACAGCTCCGTCCAGTGCCGTTCTGTGCGCTCCTGCACCCCCGCGAGCACGAACATGAGCTGGTCCATGGCCGTAGCCAGCCACGAGGGATTCCTTCTAGGCACGACGACCTCGTTGACGAGGAGTCTAGAGTAGCCCGGTACCATGGCGGGCTTGAGTTGCTCCAGTATCTTAGTGCAGTCCGCGTCGCTCCAGTTGTGTAAAATAGAGTGGAGATAGTACGTGCGTGCGCCCTTGACGGGCTGGGGCATGAAGAAATCGTGGGGCATCGCCTCGAAACAATTTCCTCCTCCTTTACCATCATCTCTGTTCATGCTCCTTCTGTTTCCGTTTCTGTTGCTGTCGGGGATAACCCCTGGCCGATCCTGCAATACGAGTCTTCCGGGAATGAACTGCCCATACTTCTCCCTCAACTCGCGCAAATCATGTCCCTTGCCCCCGCCGACGTCGACGAGGAAGACGTCGCTGTGGCCCTGCTCACCGGCGTCGAATCCTTCGACCAACCGATCGACTACGGGGTAAAACCCTTTGTCCAGCCAGGACGGCTTGCCCGCACGATACGCTGTCATGTGATTGTTGAACGAGTCGATGAGCAGAGGGTTCTGCGACATGAGCGCGTACACCGGATCTTTTGTCTTGTGTGCTGCCTGAAAGGGCCCATTTTTGGCCAGGTCTAGGTCTTCCGGGAGTTTGTAGTTCTTAGACTTTAGGTATTCTGGGAGGTTTCTGAACGATGGACCTGCCACGTCGTAGCTAGGCACGGAGACGCGCTTAGTTTCATTACATGAATTGAGAAGTGAGCATATGGAAGGGAACTTAAGTAGCTAGATCCAGAGACTCAGGTTGTGGATGGTAATATGTCATGTATGTATGTAGGTATGTATGCAAATATGCAGGCTGAACCAAAACAGACCAGGGGGAATCGGGTCAGGATAGCGTAAGACGACTCACTGAAATATGATACCGCCCTGATACTCGGGTTTGGTAAGAGCGTTGGAGAATGCAGCGAGAGAATAGGTGTCTTCGTCAGTTTCCTCCACTACTTTCATGGCAGCAAGGTGTTTCATAACGCGTGCTACTCGAGCATGAGTAAAGCATTAAATCAGCCACAGCACTTCCTCTAGGGTCGCATAATGAGGATATCTGGATCTGGGGTGGCTCGATTTACATATCAGGATCTCGTCTGCGTCACACTTCAATGCGAGATCTCGTGCAGTTACGCCGGCCTCACTACTTTCTTTCATGTGTTCGAATATTTTGAGGTCCATCGCTAGACGGCAGTGGACTGCTGTCGCAGGCTAGGAAGAGATGTTATTAGAACACTAGTAGTCCCTGGGTGGTACTACTGGAAGGTGGCAACAACGGAAGCACCAAGATAAACAAGGTTTTGGCATAGGGCTATTCCTGGCTCACCTCTGCACAACCTATTCGCATAATGGTTTCACTGGGAAGTTCCAAGGTTGCAATGAGGTCACGGCTCAGATTTATGAGCTTCTCGCGGCCGCCTGGTAGCTTTTTCCTAAAGATATCGCCAGCTGCTTGGAGTTTTGTGAGGATATCTTCGGCGCGTGAAGCGTTGAGGTCCATTATAATAATGCCTTAACAAAAAGGCGAAGCTGTTATTCAGGAGAGAATATAGTTGAAAACAAGACCTTTACGTATAAAAATTAGCCATAATCATGAATTTGCGATGTATAGTACTACGTAAGAGAAACAGTAGTGTAGAGAGACGTAGTATATTACTGCACTATAGAGTTAAAATACTATGTAGTATTGTTATACCTGGGTCTAATTAGTTTCGCTGCCAATTCCGGGTACCTGCAACCAAGTAACCTTCATTAGAGGACTTTACATACATCCAGCTACCTCTTAACTGGCCAACAAGACAGCGGTAAACTTCGCAACTACACGGCTCATAAATCGGGAGGGCTGAGTTGATTTCAAGCGAGGGGCTTTCTGCGACGTGAAATAGGACATCATAAAAAATGCAAATACAGCGTATCCTTTGGTTTAGAACTGCATTCCTACTGCCTACCTACATGCATATACATTATTGGCATATAGGCCATCGCCGTAGACGGAGCTCTATGATTTCATTGGACTTCCACCTCCGTGTAGCCGAGTACAGAGGCCTGTAGTCCACGCGAAACTGTAGCAATGCCCGTATAGTAATTGATGTAGCATTGCAGCAACTCCAACTGGATCCTTTCAAAAAGAGGGGAAAGTCAACAGCATTGGAGAGCGGTGATTTGCCAGATGCATCCCGATTGAGAAGAGCTGAAGATGATATATACATACCTTGGGCAAGCCGCAAGTCAGTCCGCTACTCAGCCAGCCCACCAGTCAGATCAATAGAGCGGCACCAATGAGCGGAACTGAGCAGCAGCAGCCGGAGGTATGTAGGCAGAGAGGGGGTTTACTTGTAGACGGTAGATTTTAATTAGAAATTCATTCTAGCCAAACACAACGCTGAGATCCTTCGATATCACCATGTGCCTCAGGGGCTGCATACCACCCCGGTAGGAAGACTGCCAGATATGGATACCCCTTCGCGAAGTATTACTATACAATGCGCCTCTTTCTCACGTGTTTCTGCAGCTTGGATATACCGGTTTTGGGACTTTGTTTTTTTATCTTTTATTTTCGCTTAGCTTAACTGTTACTTTGGGGGGCGTAGACACGGCAGTTCGAGACTCAAACCATCCAAGATTTGATATTCATGTCGACTTTTATCGTCCCATTACATTAATTATTACCCTGCTGCCTCGCTGGAATCACCCTGCCCGCCGACCACCCATAGGCAGCGGTAGCAAGTAGTGGTGGTATCGGCCCCTTTGTTGTTGTGTGAAGTATCACTATACAACAAAGATGGCCGGTGGTTCGGAGGGCATGCCATTGCCGACCGACGAATTGGGGACGTTGTATCGGTCGGTCAACGTCGCCTTGCTCGTATTAGCTCTCATATCCGTCCTGATGCGATGTTTCGTACGCATTGGGATGTTGAAATCGTTTGGTGTCGATGACTATTGGATGCTGGTAGCAACTGTACGTCTCTTTAGGCTACTAGCTGTCGATAGGGCCGAACCTGATGTTTTCTGTTCAGACTGCGAACTAACGACAGCAGGCGTCATTTATCAGCTGCAGTACGGTGGACTTCTTGAGTGTTAAGAATGGCTTCGGGAAACATATGTGGACATTGGGAAATGACGACATCAGGGAATCTCTGAAAGTAAGAGACAAGATCAATTAAACTCAACAGTTTAAGATGAAATATTTCCTGACAACACTTCGATAGTTTTCTTACGCAAGCGAAATCACCTACTCGATCACGATGATCTGTACTAAGATATCTATCGCCTGCTTCTTGTTACGGATAGCGCGACACCCGGTGCAACGGTACACGCTGTACATCGCGACGACTCTCGCCTGCATTGTCGGCCTGGTCCTCGTCTTCATCGTCATCTTCCAATGTAAACCCGTCGCGTTGGCCTGGGACAAGTCTCTACCGGGCACGTGTCTGGCGCCGCATGTCATTAGCACCGCGCTCTACACCTATAGCGCGTTGGCGGTCGCGACAGACCTGACGTTCACCTTGCTGCCTATCTTCATCATTTGGAAACTACAGATGGAGAAGCGCGCCAAGATTGCGCTTGTGCCTATTATGAGTCTTGCGTTCTTGTAAGTTGATGGCTGATTAATCACGAAGATATCTCCTTGAACTTGAACCCCGCGCTAATGTATTGCCGGCTTTCAGGGCGAGCATCGCTGTTATTGTTCGCATACCGTTGATTAAGGAATTCGGAAATCCTGATTTCTTATGTAAGTCATTGCTACCTACAGCTTATCTCTGATACTAACATCCTCTCTACTAGACGCTATCACACCTTTCTCCATCTGGTCAGTCGTAGAGCAGAGTCTGGCCATCACAGCAAGTAGTCTGCCAACACTACGTCCCCTTCTCACGAAAACATTCGAGCTCGTCAAATCTTCAGCGGCAGGGTCCAAATACAAGTGGAGCACAGGGCGGACTGGGTACGGAATTAATAGTAACGGGCCGGGCCTGAGCGTTGGTAACGACCACGGGAGTTGGAACGGGCCTTACGATGGCACGAATAGTAATGCGATCATGCTTCGGTCGAGTAATTTTACGCGGTTGGATGACGAGACGGACGATAATCCCCGGTATCGCTGATAAGAGAGATGGCGGATTGGGATAGAGAAAAGATAACACAAGAACATGAAAAGAAAAACAGGAAAATCACTTTGTACATGTTGCTACTTTACGACACGAGGGAAACCTATTGTTTGTTTACGTGTGATACAATGTATACATACAGAACTATACTATAGTACTATACTCTCGTTACTATGTACATATTATTATATACAGATGTATTATTCTAACCTAGCTACTTACCCAGCAATTGATGCACATACCAAGCCCTATTACCTAGGTAATAGAGCGTCCTCCGAGAGAATCTGCCAAGACTATGAAGTACGTGTTGTACCTACATACATATCTAGCTATTCAACATGTTTACATTGCAAAGCTACCAGCCACTGCTTGACGATGAAAGTAATATCAACCTACTAATTACCGTTGCTGGGGCCTCTCGTCTGAGTACCTTCGTTCTCGCTACCTAACTAATCTCGGTGAACACTTTAGGTGCCTATTCAGCTAGGGAGTAACCTTGTTCTCTAACCGGGTATAGCACCGCAGGCGGATATTAGAATCTGGAATTCTTTTCCTCGAGCCTTAAAGGTGGAAATATGCTAACCCACCCTGCCGCTATCCATCCATCCTGATCCGTGCCGTTGGGATGCATGTGGTGGAACCTCGGGTGTGTGGGGACAATATGTAGGATCTCCCCTGCCTGTACTGCACTGTACTGTACATATGTACATACCTGGGGGACAAGATAGGCAGGTGGGTGGTAAAGGAACCTAAGGTTAGGTACTATGTAGGGTTCTTCGCCCATCGGGTAAGGTAAAGGAGATACAGGGTTGCCGAAGTTGTTAGGGTAGGTAAGGAGGGCAGCAAAATCTACGTAGTATTACCCAGTGCTGGCGGATGATTGAAGTCCCCTCACATCTCAGTTAGCTCAGATGAACCATGCTAAGACGAAGACAATCCAATTATAATTTCATACAGCCTGCTACGCCAAAGTCTGAGTGCTTATATTCCTTCCAGTGCCGACTTTGCTTGCTTTTTCTATTACTTGCATACACACATACATACACAAATACACAAATACTACCGACTGTTGTGCTAAGCGAGCTTGACTAAAACCTATCGGAACCGCAGATCGCGTTTCTGTTGCTGAATACTATGTATTCGTTCTTTTTCCTCGTTCCGCCATTCTCTATAGCATTGACGATGCTAACCCGTCCGAAATGGCGGGTTTTGGTATGGCATCCTAGTTCGGTTCGGTGGAACAGGAAAGTGGGGGATGGGCGGGTCCTAGTACTTTGCCGGGAAGTCCCGTAAGCACATACTTACTATGTACCTAGGCACCTGGCCTTCTTTCTTTATTGTGCGAGAGAAACGCGTAGTGGAGACGGCGTGTGCCGGGCAGCCAGATTCGAAGGTTAGGGTAGGTAGTCCTGCAAGAGCGTGCAGAATCAATACTTCATTTCGATTCGCGCTGTAATTTTTATTTGCATTTGGTGGTATAGTCATTCCACGAGTCATAATACGACTAGGTACACCTGAAAGTGGGAAAGTAAGGGAAACACACGATGCCATCATGTTTCTGTGTTACACACCCTTGAACTCCGTGTCTCCGGGTACAGAGAACTCCCGACGATGGTCCCTCAAAGGTGATTTAGTGGGGCAGCGACTTTTGTTGCCGTAGACAAGGGTCTTATTATCAACGACAATAATCAATAACTGCCGCGATTCTTGAGCCAAAAGTCGGCGAACAAGCCTATCGTAATCGCCGCCCCCACGCGCGCACTCCCTGGTCCGAAGCACCAAGCGCAGCTCTTGCTATCGTCCAGCTTCGCCGACCAGAGCATCTTGGCGAGAACCACGGCAGTGCCAGCGCAGGATATAGCATAGTACGCCGCGCCGAAGCCGCCGTTTCGGCCCGCCAGCACTAGACAGTACGCCTGTAGAGCAGCCAGCGTTGACAAGGCGGGCTTCGTGCCGTTCCGACCGAGCCGCACCGCTAAGCCCTTCACTCCGGCCTTGAGATCGTCCTCGTAGTCCTGGTGCGCGTAAATGGTGTCGAAGATGACGCTCCACAAGATGCCCGCCAGGTACAAGTAAGTGGCGGAGCGGAACTGGGAGGACTGTCGGAGCCGGGATAGAGAACCCGCGATGTCGAGAGACGGGTCGAAGAGAGGTGCTAACGGGTCCTTGCCTATCATCGACGAAACTATGAAGATAGCGTACGATAAGCCGAAACCCAGCTCGACTTGTGGGAAATCGGTGCAGCGCTTCAGCAGGGGGTAGATGAACAATAAGATACCGTCCAGTAATGCGTGCGTGAAGACCGATGTACTGGAGGGTGACAGGATCAGCGCGCCCGCAACGATCTGCACGGCGACGAAGAGGTGTGCTTGGAAAGTGGTGACGGCGCCGCGCGGGATGGGCCGCACGCTACACCGGGCGACCTGGCGGTCGAAGTCTTGGTCCAGGTTGTCGTTCCACGTGCAGGTGATTCCCCGAAAGACGGTGGTCCATATGTATAGGTAGGCGGCGAGGAAGGCTAGCGTCTTTATGTCGATGTTGCTCGAGAACGGCTCGACGTTGACGGCAAAACCGAGACCGATCAGATAATGCCAGTAGAAAGCCCAGAATCCGGCCTGTCGGTCTAGACGCATCAGTTCTGCGTAGGGGACCCATGCGTCTGGGAGGATGTTGAAGATGCCATGTTTCGGCCTCTTATAGTCTACCATGTCGCTCATGGTGTTTTCAGTCCTTGTTCTTCTGTGTCCCTTGTTCACCAAGCCCACATATAAGTAGTATTCAAGACCGTGGTTGTGAAGAAGCCAGTGGGTATAAAGAAGAAACTTAAATCGTGGCTGCTGGATGTAGGTAGGAGACTGGGATGGAAGACCAGCGAAGACGAACAGCAGAGCCGTCAGTGAGAGCACACCAGACCATACTTTTGCCCCTTACGGAAGTTAACTATTTATGGTTTATGTGCCGTAGGACCAGTAGCAATGTCTCGCCAGTGAGAACCAATTCGAGATTTCTGTATAGACTATCATGATGGAAGGCGAAATCATACCCTATAGGATACAGGGGTTAGACTAAGCAGGTCGTGCTTGGATCGTGCCCGTGTAGGAATGGAAGGACTTCAACGTGAACTTGCATGAGACGTTAGTTGATGTAACATAAAGTAATGCATGTATATGCAGTCACCAGACGACTCACATAATGGGCCCTACTCAACCACCCCCCGTTTTTCTATGCCCCTCAATACGTCTCCTACATGAGAGAGTGATCGGCATTCGCATCTAATCCACATAATTCATATTACCTTGAATACAGAGTGCCTTTTATCACACCCCGACACTCTTACCGAAGAGGAATGGAACCCTGTTAACGAGCCGACCATATGTTTGGTCCTGCTTGTGGATAGACTCAGAACTCTCACCTCATCGTTTCACCCGCCTACCGTTTCAGGGGTCTGTTTGATTTTAATCTCAACGGCACTCGCTTTGAACACCTACCCACCTTTCTTTGTAGTCCTAGGACTCGACTTGACTCGACTTGACTCGACTTGACTCGACTTGACTCGACTCGAATCGGCTAACCTACGTCTTGCCGTGGGACTTTCTCCCTTCACTTCTCTTCCAACCCGAAAACGGATACAGGGTCTACTAACTCCGACTTCGGCGCTATCCGCCATGGACACCTTCTTAGGAGGCTCACCTACAGCTTATGGTATATTCGTCTTGATCCTATGTACCGGTTTTCTCGTCCTCGAGTTCTTTAGCCCCGTTGACTTGAAATGGCTGCGAACAAGTAGATGGAGGATGCCCGCCGGGCCACCGGGCCAACCCATCTGGGGGAACTTGTTGCAGATGATGGATGCCCGTCGTAGCCCTGGAGCGTTCACAGAATGGGTGTGTCATACTTTGCTGTCATGAAAGCTGTTGACCATGTGACTGACGAAGAGCAGCTCTCTTCTCTGATACCATACGGAGAAATGGTGACGCTTCACATGGGGTCCAACACGTGGGTAGTGCTGAACTCGGATCGCGTCGTCTCCGAGCTCATATCCAAACGGGGCAAGATCACAAACGAAAGGCCTCACATGCCTATAGCTAGTGACCTCATCAGCAACGGGAAGCGTACCGTGATAAGACAAGAGAGTGAATGGCGAGAGGGGCGCCGGGTGATGCATCAGTTGCTAAGCGGTTCGAATCTGAAAATGTACGCGGCGATGCAGGAGCTCGAAAGCATCGATCTGCTTCGACGATATCTGGGCGAACCCGACTTATGGTACGCGCATAACTACCGGTACGCGACGTCGGTGCTGTATAGAGTCGTCATGGGTTATCCCCTAAGCAAGACTAAGGCCGAACTCGACGACTACCAGAGAGTCACCGTCGAGTTCGTGACAAGTATCAACAGAAGTCTCATAGACTTCTTTCCGTTGCTGAGCAAGCTCCCTCGCTTCTTACAGCCGTGGCGGAAATACTGGGGCGATATGGGTGCGTTTCACCGCCGCGTGTTTCAACAATGGTGGGAGCCTGTTCAGAAGGCCGTGACAAAAGGCTCAGCGCCACCTTCTTTCGTCCGCGACGTGCTTCTACACCCTGAAACCAAATACGCCGGGGACGATGAGGAGGCTATGTATCTAGCGACGTCCGTCATGGCGGCGGGAGGCGACAACACGCGCATGACCATCAACACATTCATCATGGCCATGATCTCGCGACCTGAAGTGCAGAAACGTGCGCAGGAAGAAGCAGACCACGTGTGCAATGACGGCGATAGGCTTCGACTACCGCGCATGACGGATCTGCCGGAGATGCCGTACGTAGAGGCCATGATCAAAGAGGTATTGCGGTGGCGGCCGACCGTTCCCGTCATCCCTCCGCATCAATTGACTGAAGACTTGGTGCTTGACGGCTACCACATACCGGCGGGGACGAACTTCATGATCAACTCTATCGCTCTCTCGAAGGAGTTCGGTGACCCGGATAAGTTCCTGCCGGAAAGGTGGATAGAGGGCTCGGACGGCAACGCAATACCGAACTTCTGGGGGTTTGGCGGCGGGCGTCGAATATGTGTTGGATGGAAAGTCGCTCAACAAGCGCTTTTCCTTGCCTTTGCTCGCTTATTATACTGCTTCGATCTCACTCCGGTTCGTATCAAATCACTCTTCCTATTAGCATACACAGTGGGCTTTGCTTGGAATACGTTAACACGTCATTGTTGCTCCAGAATGGCCCAATTGATGATAAGAGTCTCAACCACCAAACACTCAACGAGCCATTTCCTGTCAAGGCTAAAGTACGGAGTGCTGGGCATGCACGGCTTATCGAACAGGAGGCATCCCAGTATGCCGGATCATTCTCTACGTTTTAATGCATTTTCTCGACCTTGAGAGAAAAGCTGGAAAACCGAACGGGAGATTGGATACGATGTACTGCTCTCCTCAGTAGGCGCTATTCCACCCACCAACTTAACCCAATCGCATCAACAAAGAAACTTATCAAGGAGACTGAATGCTTTAGGCGGATTGATAATTAAAAGTGACCAATTGATAGTCTTAAGGGCGCACATCCATACCAAGTTACAGGAGCACAATAAGAGTGTATCGTGACAGTGAAGATCAACACAGTCCCATACTCTCAATGTCCATGCCATTTTCCATGTGGACTCTAACGCGTTGCCAAAACTAAATGCGTAACATACGTAACTATCATCATGAACATCCCCATCCCCTCACGCTATTAAAACTAAGAGAGTAGATTCTCTGAATCGTCGCGACTCAGATCCGGCATCATAAACATCGTGACTTCCGCTTTCACTTATTGCTTACCAGATGAAAGTAAGGAATCATGGAGTAATTT
>Ga0247782_1000208_pt1 | contig 67428 bp, 58 predicted proteins | sample UWRJL019104C5_FD_179928 | JGI IMG/M metagenome (GOLD analysis project Ga0247782, IMG submission 179928) | Plant litter microbial communities from Arlington Agricultural Research Station in Wisconsin, United States - UWRJ-L019-104C-5 | ecosystem: Environmental > Terrestrial > Plant litter >... | reverse complement strand
AGGTCAGGACCTTGCACCTTTGCCTTGGGCTTGGAGCTCCCAGAGAACTTGGCGTTGGCTTGGCATTGCCAAAAACGGCAACATTTTTTCCTAATCGGGCCCCCAGAAAAGTATAGAAAGTTCGGGGAAGATACCCCTCGTTAAAACGAGGGCACTGCGTTATTTGAGTTATTCTGCTTTATTTAGACGCCTTTAGGAACTGGAAGAACTGAAGCTAGTGAATAGCATCTAATATAATTTTAAGTTTAGTTGTACCCGCTATGGCTTCTGCTCTTGTTGTGAGGCATTGCCCAATATGTGGATGCAACCTTTATAGCTTTAGCTTAGGTATATTGTTAAGGCTTCTTTAGTTAATTTCGATGCAAAGTTAGTTGATGCTAGACTAGCATATAAGAAGTATCTAAACCTATTGTATAGAGGAAATTAAAAATGACCAACGTGTTTTCTACGTACGCGAATATATAAGAGATGCCGGTGACAAAGGAATCGTCATGGCCTGCTTCACGGTGTTACACTGCTTTATTCAGCTCCACCTACAGTGCCGAATTTGCTCAGTTAATGCCGTCAAGGATGATGAAAAGTTGCTCTTGCCTCTATGGTTTACAAGGAAATTGGGTAACCGTAATCGCAAAGAACTAAACTTTCTTCCTTATCTTTAAAAAATACACAAGAGTTGCTTGTTCACTTTAGACTAACGATACTTGACAAAGAAGAAGAAAAGGCTAGAGCACATTGCTGATGCCTGAACCTCTGATGAGACCCCATCTAGAAGCTTGGGCCTATCGTGATTTCCGCTCTCAACATGGGGACTGGCCGTCACGCCGTCGCGGTGATGGAGACCTCAGAAGCACCGCACCGGCCATCCGCGGCCCTGTTGAAGGAGCCCGGCATACAGGAGATCCTGAGCTTACTTCTCCTATACTCATATTCAGCGACACAAAAGGAAGACGGCTATTAATGTCCAGCCTCCTCCTACGATTGACCTTACTGGAAAGGTTACCGCGACCACACGACCACAAACTAGCATTTGTGATAACTGCGGTTTCGTCTTACTTGGACGAACTAGAACATCAGACCCACGTCAAGAAGCAGGTAATCTAAGACCATGCTTGATAGCTTGGTACCTTCGTAGACAACTACACGGGCGAGCATAAAGCGGATCATAATTAGATCAGAAGCTAGGACTTACATTTCGAAGCTGATAAACTACCTTAACTCGGTAGCTTCTCGGCTACAACATTCCATGCGCCCAACAGCTAGCGAGGTGATAGCGCACCAAGCTCGAAGGGTATTGAAGAGCCAGCGACTAAGCCTGCCTCTTGGGAGGGTGTGACTAGGTCTGGTCATGCGTCTAACCCTACTAAGAACGTTCGCTTGGCTGACAGACGTGAAGCACACATACACTATATTGTTTCCCAGCGGGCAACACTACGTTTTTAACAATATTACTGATCTGGGCTGAAAAACCTACGTTATGTGCTCATGTTCGCAACCATCCAAGAAATATTGCTAGAGTCGTTTACATTAATAATATCATTCCCGACCCACGGAACTAGTAGCAAAAATGAACACTGGAGTTCAAGTTATTGAACAAATCCACCTCCATTTTGGGTACTTTTGACAGTCCTCGCCATTTGCCCTTGCCTCAACGATGCTAACCATATGGGCAGTTCGGCTCAAAAGTGACATAAAGACATAAAAATATATGCATTTGTTTACATATTTATCTCTAATATGTGCTGTATTCCTTTGTATTCAGTCGTATAAAAAGTGCAGAAGGAGAGAACAGAAGGGAAAGTGGGAATGAAACAAGACTTGTTGGAAGGGCGGAAACCTCGATTACGCTATTGATCCGATTGTAATACTACTTCCCCCGTTCAGCTCAACTCAACTGTTTCGGACCACGTTAACTAAAGCGCCACCCTGACTCTCCCATCCCAACCAGTTGTTTCCACTCCTTGCCTGATGGCGAAGAGTATTGTCAACACCGACCGCCAACAAATCAAGCCAATTTCCCCCTCCAAGCGCAGCAAACGGTGCGCTAAAGACTTGGGTACTTCCTATCTGTTTCCAATCCTCCCAGGGAAACGAGTTCCACCGTCTCCCATAAATGTAGTTGCCAGTGCCTTGTGCAAAAACGTCGAGGCTGTTTAGGGCTGTAGAGACGCAGCTAATCTCACCTGTGATAACACCGTCCAGAGATCCCCAGCCAAACCATGTACTTCCGTCCCACCATTTTTGTAACAGTTCGTTATGCAGTCCCTTTGCGAATAAGTCGATTCGATTCGGGCCCCAGCTCACAGCACAAATTGGTCCAGTTAGGACTCCTCCCAAATTTTCCCAGGCGCTCCAGCTAGTGCCATCCCACCACATGTGCTGGCAAGAATTGTCAAACCCAAGGGCGAAGAGATCAAGCCGGTTTGTGTCCATACTGACGGCTTCGATACCGCTGTTCAGCATACCGCCCAGGGTCTCCCAATTGTGCCACGATTTTCCGTCCCACCAGTTGTACCAGGCGGCCGTGTCCAATCCGCGACCGAACAGATAGATCTGATTAGGGCCTAAGGTGACGGCCTTAATGCCACTCGCAAAGTTACCTTTGAGATTTTCCCAGTTACTCCAGCTGTTGCCATTCCAAAAGATATGGAGGCAATTGTTTTCGCCGTTCAGGGCGAAGACGTCAATGCGATTTGGGCCCCAGCTCACCGCTTCGGGTTGGCTTGTCCACTTGTTGCCCGGGAGGACTTCCCATGTGGATCGGGTGCCATTCCCCCAATGGTGATAAATAACATCATTAAAACCTAAGCTGAAAGTGTGGACTTGGTTGGGGCCCCATGATACAGTCGAAAGCTGTTTCGACCCAGATATGGCAAGCGTGGCTGTTGCAGTGCAAAAACACGTTAGGTATTAGCTGAACGGGTTACTTTAGACCTAGCGGTCAAACTCACCATGTAGAAAAAGTGCCCACAAAAAGAGGACCGTGTGGAATGCTTTCAAATGCATAGTGGTCTTCCTAGGCTTTGCAGGGTAGTAGATAGAGAAGGGATTTTTAAAGAAGGCAAGTGTCTGCCGTGATCTCTAAACTTTGTGGTGTAGGCAAACTTAGGTAGGTGACACGGTGAATTGTGAGACCGTTCCAACACGTTAAAAGGGTCCTATTTATACTTTTGGAAGTCTAAAATAGTAGCAGAAGGAGCGAGGAGAATATGGTAAATGTTAATACTGTAAAGCTCTCTATCTAGGATGCGCTTAATACGATAGCTGAAATGATCAACATTGCAATATGCAGCTGTTACAAAAAGCGAAAGCGTAACTGCGTAGGACTTAAACTGTAGTATATTAATAATATGTTACCAAAGGTGAGAATACTGTAGTAAGGTGTACCAAGCTTCATATGCAACGTCTCCATGTAGTATTGTACCTTTGTTTGATTCTAAGCACATATGAAATGGCGATGCTACATGCACCGTTTTTGGTTGAGCTATTCTGATTTAGTCAAATTTCAGCTTGTGTAGGACGAGCTCAAGTTCTACCGGCGCTGCGCAATTCGCCGGAAATCAATAAACATGCATGGAGAAACGCAGATGTGTGTCGAATCCCCACATCAACAGCTCACATGAGTTAGTGGCACATCGCTTCTTTGAGCCGCTGCCTAACCTCCTCCAACGTCTTCTGGCGAGTACTATACTAAAACCTAACATCATCGAAAGAAAACTACGCTTCTTTCTTTTGACTTGGCGCAGCTGAACCATCCCATCGCAGCTTTGGGAGTCAGACAACGCACCAATATAACGTCACTTATCTATCCACATTGGCAATCCTATCCATAGCTGCAAGGTATCGGCGACGTTATGGGGTTATCGACCCACGAAACAAAATGAACGTCAACTAAACGGACCAGTGGTAACATTGTCCTACACGAACCATACTAGACTACTTAAAGGATCGTGCGGTCATAAGAAAGTCTTGATCGATTCAAACGCTAACTACATATGCGTGTAGGTAATCTTTAATATAGTCGATAATCATGCTACCATAAGAATATCTATTCAAGGAACAATGTAGGAGTATTATACCTAGTAAATAATGGGTTGCTCACTCACGCCATGTTGAGTCTCGAACCAAAACCAGCCGTCCAGGCCTATGAAGCAGCCTTAATCAAGTCAGGGCTTGACAAAATCGGGCGTTCCCAGAGTAACACTGAAGTAACAATTACGGCCTGGTGCTAACCCACAATTCTGCTCGCTTCTGATGCGTATGGCACAAATTGGTGTTGAACTTGGAATGCAACGTTCTAGACCGAGTGAAAGCGGTCACGGGAGACTCAGGAAGATCCGTGGCGATGAAGTGACACCGCAGGATGCTCCACGGAGTCACGAGGAACGCTACACGGCAGCTGAAGGTTCCTAAAATGAGATGATCTGCATCGCTTTTTTCAATAATTATTATATCGAAGTGAGTTACCCAGTATCATAGAGTCATCTCTCTTCGGGCGTTCGTATACATAGTTTCTTGACATCGTCGTCGTCATGGACCAATAAGAGACGCTGTAAAGACTTTTGGGAGGTCAAAGGGAGCAAATGAACGTTACCTTGGCCAAAACGTGTAGCTCAGATTACGTGCCCTGATCGTATGGGGTAGTGATAGGTAGCATAGACACGTACTGCATGTATTAGAACATATACGGCAATGACTAACGCAGAAATCATGAAGTCATGGGGACAATCGCCCAGGACGGCGCTTCGATCACACCCAGCTATTTGAACACCTAGACTAGGGATCAACAGTGACCAGTAATTACTTGTTTGATATGGGCGCAGGCGTGTCACTGTTCGGGATGCCCGCATCATCGGCTCAACAAGCTGCAATCACATCTCCTTCTATTTGTCGAGTGAATGTTTCGACGTGGGTAGGACTTCCTGTCTTCGTTCCCGCAACTGCTGGACCGTGTCCCAAGCTCCGCGGACATAGTTCTTGTTTCTCCGTTGGGGAGGTTGCTCCCACGATTGCTTCTTTCGCAATCCCTGGTGGTTCGTCACGTCGGATTTCTCTGATAACTCCTTCTCAGGCCAGAACTGGTTCAAAAACCTGCACCCAGCCTTGAATTGTTTATTGAATCGTATCCACGCCCCTCCAAAAGCTGCAACTCTTTCGGTAAAGCCAACTACATCACAGTCAGTCTTCTACTAGTCAGCCAAAGGTTGAGACACGCACTCAAAATTCCAAACAGCCAGCCAGGTTCGTACGAGAGATCAATGCCCGAATGCGGGAATATCAAAACATTCAGCGCAAACAGGGCCTAGAGGAATGAGAGAGCCGTCTGAATGCTAGGTTAGAATTAGACAGGGTCGGTGATCCTTATATCAGTTGGGATGATTCGCAAAAGTTGTGGTCAAAACTTACAAATACTACTGTTACGATGGTAAGCACCATGAGTGTCTTTCCCTGCCTCCCTGCCTCTTCAGCTTGAAGCAGGCTCAGCTGGTTCATTTTCGACTGTAGTATGGACTCGACCTGCAATACGGCAAGCCTGTCTCGGACACCGCAAATCCAGAGAACTCACATTATTTTGTGTTTCCTCTGCGAACCGAGACAAGTCTTTATGCTGCGGAGAACATATTGAGCGGGTTCTGTACCTCTCGCTCAGTTCCTGCTTCCATTATCATATGATGCACTGGTAAGTCTGTCCAATTCCTGAAGAGAATTAGTTAGCTGACCTACACATCATTCTGAATCAAGATCAGGGAGTACTAATACACCTTTTTATTTTAGGGTAGAGATTTAGTAGCCTTTATTATTCATATAAAAGTTGTCTTAATAATTAATAAAAAAACGGGAGATGGGCCCGTGTCTGGACCCCACCGTATGACCCCAGTCCTGGTATACCATGATTATCGCACTTTTGACCGTCACAAATATGGCCAGGTACAATAAAAGGGCAGGATAAGGACGTCTTAGAAAGGAAACTCAATACAATACCAGACTAAAGATAGGTAAGCGTCTTGGTGTTTGAAATAAAAGGGGTAACAGGGACTCTCAAAGGCCGCGCGGCGAATTATTGACCATGAGATACTGTAAATAGTACTATACGCCTACAATAGGAAGCGATTCTAAGGGCCTCTGGTTTCTTGGCGAACGGCAGATCCTCTCCCTAGCTCGCCGCTATGCGGGCAATCCCGCCCTTGGCGGCGGGGCACTCCCACAGCCTAGAGTAGACTTACAGTAGTTCTGTAACGTACAATATATATAGTTAATTCCTACGCAGGATTAGCGGCGTCTTTTTTCTGTGACAGCAGCTCCCCGAAAAGAAAAGAAAAAGAAAAAGAAAATAAATCCCCCAACCGCTTAATCCGCTCCGACAACTACTTTGAACGGGAATATGTCTCTGCCAAACAGTGAGCCGCCTTATCTCGCCCCTCCGAGCTTTCGTCTTAGGGACGCCGAGGTAGTCGACGCAAACGCTATGACAGATGTATAGTACACTTCTTTCAACACATCCAACAAGTTCTGGGAATATGCAACCCCAAATGACCTGATAAGTCGCAAATGGTTTAATGGCCTTTGGATAATCGGCATCAAAACCGGGCCAGGTGTGATAAGAACCCTGGTCATGGAAGACTTGATCCAAGGCAATAGGACCGTTGCTCTTGGACGATTCCACGCACCTCAGCCAGATGGAAATCAAAATATTCTCATGCCGCCATTTCCTGCTCATTGGGACCCAGATATCACTAATTTATGCTTCAGAGGGATAGCTCGGGCGAGGGCTGGTGTACTAGTAATGAGCAACAAAATGCACTAGAGTCAGTAAAGCCCCTTCTCTCTCTCCTTCCCCCAACCATCCTCCCTCCTTCTGAGAAAAAGAGTATATCATTTCCTCCGCCCCGCATTACCAGGGATGCTTCTGATACTTTCTCTATAGTGGCCGAGTTTATAGCAGTACACCAGGCTTATCAAAACCGACGCTTGGCTGTCATCCTCATAGACTGGCTCTTTCGCCGATGCGACGCGACGCAGCTTAACATGTATAGTAATGCGAGCATAAAAGGCTATGCGGTCTAGAAACATTACGAATGGGAAGAGCAACCGCGGCCGACAACACAGACACCAGCCCGTCTAGGACAATTTAAGACGTATAAGTTAATCCCCATTGTGCGGCGTCCTAACACGAACACCGTCAGTGTTCTAGAAAAGCTATAAAACATGAAGCGATTAGTACCCCCCGTTCTTAGAATAAAGTGCATGCTAAACGAAAAAAAAAAAAAAAAAAAAAAAAAAAAAAAGGTTGTAAATAGAATAGCTGTTTAAGTAATAACCAGACAGCTTTGTCAATAAAACCAAGCCTTGACAAAGTGCTATACAGCTGCTACATATAATAAGTTGCCAGTTACCATTGGTATAGAGTCGTGTAAACGGTCTTGATACAGGTATTAGCGCGCCACTCTTAAAAGACAGGGCGGGCCAACAATAGTCCGGTGCATTACCATACTTTCCAGATAACATATTATGTATCACATATCAACTTGCGCTGATATTTATTACAGAAGGCAAAATTCATAGTTATGGCTAATTTCTAGTCCGCAGGTATAAATCGAACTGTATTAATCTATGCACAAAGCCCTCTTTGAGTCCTATCTGTAGCAAGGGTGATGGTAGACAAATCTGCAAATAATATACCTATTGTCGTTTACCTATAGACATACAATAGTACATATAATCTCGCAGAAAGTATAGTCAATTTGGAGAATAGTGGAAGTGAACCAGTGCACACTCTAGATACGACCATGTAAAATGAATTCAAATATGTTCTGGAAGAAGTTGTACTTACTCTACATAATAGTGTGTGACATACTCTCAATATACCTACGTAACCGCGATATTAAGTTGGTCCGAACTTGCGCCTGTATCTCCCAGAGCTCGAGGTTGCGAAGTATGAAGCCGGCAGTCCACCGGAGATACAGCCCAACCCTCGCCTTTGTCCTATAGAGGGCATTGTCGGCTTTGTCCTACGACTGTCACCATTTAACATTGGTTTCTCTGTGTGAGTGGGAATGAATAGAGATGGGTAATTAATGCAAAGGCGGTCTTGCATATGCTACGTAATAGCAAATCAAACTACCACTACAGTCAGAAGAAAGAGCCGTGTGGGTGGTAATATATACCATATTGCACATGTATTGCATAATCTGGTGTTTGCGGTGGACATCAGGTTAGAGAGGCATACTTACAAAAGCCGGGAAAACGGCCACACCGTCACAATAAGTCAGCCAGCTGACCCAGGGCTGGAACCAAGATTAAGTATGGACTTAGGAAACCGGACAAGGGATCGCTTACAGCTCTTCTACTGGCGTGTTTAACAACTGCTGGTGTTCTTGAGGATATCATTGTAATTCTCCCCCGTCTCGTGAAAGAGAAGAAACGGGCACAATAAGAATACCATACTGCATACCCAGCGTAGCCTAGCTATATCAGCTCGGTTTTAGCTCATGTAGAGCTGCCCGTCCACAAAAACACATTCACATAAACCAAGCAAGGGAACCCCGGAATAATTATATTAAGGTAGTTGTATTCCACCGGGCTATAGTAAGTACCGTCAGTCAGAGGACATTGGTAATGGAGCGACATTGCGTAGAGAGATACAGACATGCCTCGTAGCTTAGCTTATTACGTAAACCTGGTACAAGCTCACTTCTCTTGGGCAACCCCCCCTGTGATAGAAAATGTAATCGTGCCTAGCGTCCAATTTTGCCGACGCTGGAAGCACCGTTATCACCATATTCCACGAGCCAGACAAGATAGGCCAACAATGGCGGACGCCGGAATATGTCGAATGCGATCGATCTGAGTTGAGTTCCTGGCTGATCTCGAGAGATCAGACAATTCTTTTCTTTCTCGTTCTTCTTTTTTAGCGAATATTATGTAACCACAGATTTTAGTAGCAAATTGACCCCAGCGCACTTGCTCGGGCAACACTAGATTCATAGACTGGGCACTCAACTACAAGTAGTGTTCCGCTGCATAAGTATTCTCAAGTAAGTGACCTCGGCATAACCACAACAACAACATACTACTAGCTAGCAGAGCATTAACAAATATAAAGGCCACAGAAGGATTATACCCTTTTGAAAATAATGCAGTCTGGGAGACAGCAGTGTTTTGTATGCCTACTACCAATACATACAGTCTATAACTATATGTGTAGCTTACTGGTGGTGGGTTTGCCAAGGCCGACCATACCGTTGGGAAGGAATGCGTAACACTATAATTTAGGTGCCGTCTACAGCATAATAGCGGAGAACTTAAAACCTCGACCTCTATCCTCCAATATCTTATTTTGTGTGTGTGTGTGTGTTGTGTATAAACATCATGTACATACAGATCCATCTTCAATCACCATCCGTGGATAACCTGGCAGGATAAAGAGGCATAGGTAGGTAAGTATTCATGAAGCCATTTGGAGTACCATTCGCATTGAGTCCGAGTGCATACCTTGGTCGGTAGTATGGAGGGCGGACGGCGAACCAGGAACCGGGCAGAGTCCGAAGCAGTAAGGGCCGACTGCTGCGAAAGGGCGTTGCTCATCAGTAATATAAAGTTATTAAAAGTAAATAGGCTGGTTACAGGACCTGTCTCCTTGCCTCGAGTGCACAAGGATGAAATTCCGCGTTATTACTCCTCTGATGATCATTGCCAAGACCATCACGGCGGATTCTAGAACGACCACTTCTATTTCGGGGCTGCAGCGCGCACGTAATCCTCTCTTCATCTTCGATCATCTCAGATTGGGTACGGATTGGGCAGGTTCTATGAATTCCGCACGAATCAGCCGCCTTCTTTCATGCGACTAGCCATGTACTTTATCGTAAGAAAGGATCCCCTGTCGATCACTACCGAACCAAGTGCCGGCGCTACTGGTCGTGCTAGCACACGAAAACGGTCTTCATTCTTCTTACTTTATCGTAAACCACGAGGGTGCCACGAGGCATCGCGTACATATTGTACACATAGATACTTGCTCAACCAAGCCACAACGAATCATGGCATCCGATCAAAGTCGCCAACCATTTGAGAAGCATGCCTGCCGTACTCAGCCGTGGCACCCGTAATGCGCAGTAGTTGCACAGACCGTACAATTTGGTCACTTTCGATGTCTATGTAGGAAAGGCAAGGAAATGAAAACATCCGTGACGAATCCGCTGAGCCGCGTGCTGGTCAGCCCAACTGGCCAGGTTGAATGGATGGGCTCTAGCTCGCTATTGCGGAATCTTTCATGGAGAAAGACAAATTTAACCGTCTGTCCTTAACCGCAGCGATAACCTGCCTTCAGTGCTCACTTGAATTACCAGTGTGACGATCATGACCACGTCGACAAGGCTTGATATCCAAGAGAGAGCATTACTCCGTTCGGAACGGGACTGAAATGAAATGGGCGGCCGGGATTTGAATAATCTCACGCTGACCCTATGAAGAATGTTGGGGATTCTACCTAGAGCTAACGGCTATTTGTATACTACTTATTTACATTTTTGTCCACCGTGAAACAAAACCGGGGACCCTTGCATCGTCCGTCACTGAGCCACTGATCTTCATTATCACAGCTTGGGCAGGACCTGGGAAGAGATTACACTCGCAGTGTTTACCTACCTATCCGAGATCGGATGACTGGGACCTGTAGACGATCCCAAGGTGCTTATATATCGATGCTGTCCCCCCGACCCTCTTGTCTTCGAACTAAGAACAAAGTAGCAAGCTGGCCTTCTGCATCTCTCACTAGAAACAGGCTTTTCGCTCTGTCCAACTGACACATCGGTAGTCTCACTTGACTTTTGGCATTCTTTATATTCACTTCTTGGAAGTACCACTATCAAAATGGTTCACCTCGAGATTCCCTTGGTGGCGGCGGCCCTGCTCCAGAGAGGCTCTGCTCTTCCCATCGAGGAGAGACAGGAACTGCCCACCTCTTTACCCTTCCCTACTGGATTCCCGACCGGGTTCCCGACTGGGCTTCCTTCTGGGTTCCCTACCGGCTTCCCCACCGGTTTCCCTACTGGCTTTCCAACGGGCTTCCCGACAGGCTTCCCCACGACCTTCCCTACCGGCTTCCCTACTGATCTGCCCTTCCCCCCGGGACCGCCCGAGGTCGCTCGCCTGGCGGGAATCCGCGCCCCTATCGGCGACCTACCTCCCCCGCCACCGCACCACAGCCACCCTCACGAGCCTCACCCCACTGGCTCTCGCCCCCTGCCGCCTCCCCCGCCGCCTCCTACTGGCTCTCACCGCCCGCCGCCTCCTCCTGGCTCTCACCGTCCGCCGCCTCCAACTGGCTCTCGTCCCCCGCCGCCTCCTACTGGTTCTCGCCCCCCGCCGCCTCCCACCGGCGCTCCCAAGCCGCCCCAAGGACCAGAAGGCTCCTTCTGAGCCAAAGTGGTACTAGGTCTTCCCCTTCGGCGGCAAATAAAGCCGTCCTGCTGAAGACGAGCTTCGCCGAGGTGCTACTGTGGTGAGGGGCATGGTGAATAGGGGGTCGGGCCGGGGGCAAAACAACGTGCAATGTGAGGATAAGGAAACCAAGCCTGACAACTCCTTCTTTTTTCGATTGCAGTGGGTATTAGGAGAGGATCCAGCAGGAGGATTAAAAATTCACTTCGCCTCTATGACGTGTGTTTTGGTTCGATCCTTATGGAGGCATCCAGAGGCATCCTGGGAAACAAACGGTTTCCAACCCATCGGGCCAATTTCATTTCCCGTGTAGAGAAATTGGGAGAATAGGGGACGAATCGGCTGGGGAAACAGAGTGTGTTTGAGAAGGATTCTTGGCGTATATATATTTTTATTTCTGGCTCCCATGAACATGAACCGTTTCTACTTTATTATTAGAAGTTCTCTGTTTGGTTTCGCCTTGATCCAATGTGACTTTTTGTTATGACTATTTTGTGATAGATGATACAGTTACAACTCGCTTCAAACAAGAGCGAGGGTAAGAATTATATTAAGGGGTCAGCAATGATACTTTAGTCCGGTCGCGCCATCGTAGGGCTGGCCAGTTATATGGGTGTGTTGCCTACGTAGTTGACATCGATGAAGTGGTAACTAGTCATCCAGTAGTAAAATAGGGGCGCAAGATCTTGGTTTCACTCTGTTATAAGATGGAACGTCACTGATTGCTGGAAATCCTATATTAATACTATCACCCCATCTGATATCTAGGTATCTAGCGGGTAATAGCCTAAGCGTAATCATTCTAAATTGTTTGTTACAAGAAATTGATAGTACTAAATACCGTGCGATGGCGTGGACAACATGGAAGCCGCCGAATAGAGATAATATTGAGCTAGCAGGTTCCAGCAGGTTCTACCTGTGAGGAAGTTCAATGAAATCCTTACAATTTCATGAGACTGTGAATATAAGTTTGCATACAAGATTCAAGACGTCCTGCTTGGCTATATTCTAGTTTTGTTAGTAGCGTTGCAGTCCCGATTCGTGCTAGTACTCCCAGATCAAACAGCTCGCAGCATCTACGATTCCCTTGTTCCGACTCTCTGCAGACGGTTCTAAATCTTCAGGAAAGGAGTAGAGAAGAATGGTTACTATGTTCAAAGTCTAAGCGGTCAAACTGTTTATCGTAGTAGTATAAACTACCAAGCACCTGCTTGGCTGGTTGAGGCTCCTGGCAATTCATATCCGCCACAGGTTGTTCAAGACCAATCGTTTGTGGCGGCTACACTATTGCGTTCTCGATCTACGGGGAGTGGTGCTCTATTATATAACTACCTGCTACGAGGCAACAGGCTGTTTCGCTGAAGCACTTCCCAGCATATAATATGCGATAGTAATGGATCAGACACTATGATTTCGCACGCTTGCTACCCGGGCGTGACGACGGAAACGGACACTTTGGGTGGTGATGCCCTCATTATCAATACCAAGGAAGCCGATATTATCATTTACCTAACTTCCTAGTGGAGTAGAGCATAAAACGCTCCTAAACTTCGGTCACAACTCCTCTTACTATGTATGGCTGTAGGAACTAGCGAAGTCACCGACTCAACTTAGGAGGTTAGACATGAAGTGGCACACTCTGGCGGCGGATTAGCAGTGTTGCAAGCCGCCCGATAGAATGTCTCGCACTTGATACTCGAGGCCATGTCATTGGAGTTCACCAGAACGAAGTCGGGCACGTTTTGAGGTCCCATGAGTCTTATTTCTACATTTACCAATCAGCATTCATTCAGTTATATAGATCCTATGCAAGCACGAATCCCCGAGGTAACACCAAAGAAGTATGAGGATAATTAGATAGGTAAATAGTGGAATGGAACGTCAGGTGCAAACTTACTTAGGTCCGCAGGTACTACGTCGCGAAAACCAGCATTCCTGTGAATTCTATCCAGTCACTTCGAAAACAGCAAAGCTCAAGGACTTCACGATAGCTGCGCACATACCTTTCGCCGCGATACGGCCGGAACAAATAAACCGTATAGGAGAGCGAGTGGGATATATCATTTTACTATGCTATAAACTATACTATACCACTAAGCGAGGGCAGCAGCTAAGACCAGAACAGGCCGCGCTAGACACTCATATCCGTGCCTATCAAGAAGGTCGACTTTGTTTGTGGGGATGTTCATATATTCTACGGAGGCTATCCGAAGCTTGTATGAAACGTGCTAGATCGAAAAGGGTCTATTTCGTCGTGAGATTTAGCACCCCACCCGATTCTTTGCTGGGCGTTGGGTCACTTGGCAAAGATATTCTCGACCGCATTCTTTATGTAGGTACAGATTATTGTGCGCATAATAGCCTGCGCTTGTTACTTAGCACGTAAACTGAGTAGAAGACCTGTGACATATAAGAGTACGTTCTCTAAGCTAAAACCGAACTTCCTCATTCTCGTAACATCTATATCACATTGGCGGAGAGAACCTGATTCCCTATGAGATATTCATAATATCCCAGGTCAAATACTCGGTTCTGAAGTAGTATTCGCCTCCCCACGACGTCTAACTTAACGCCTCCCTTTCCCTGTCATCTCTCCGCAAACTACGTTCCTAGGCGGCGCGCGTACATATTTATGTAGGCAACATCGATCTGGATACCCAGCCGCAGCGGGGACGTCTCCTCTAGTCTCAAGAGCTGGCTTTCATTGGTCTAATACTACTCTCTTCCGCCACCGAAGAGCGTTCTGTCGCGGTTATGTTTCTTACCTAGGTAAAGCTTGTTTATTTTTGATGACTACCTGCACTTATTACTAGGTATCGGCTTGCGTTTATCTAAGTAGCTGCATTGTCCGAGCCCAGTGGCTACCGATAAATCCTAACCCCGTGCTTATTCATAAACCTAACAAGTCTCATACTCTTTGAGTTTGATGAAGGGATCCGAGTAGTGCAGGTCCCGGGAAGGACGTTCCTGCCCACCGGCTGATATCTACGTGTACGCATATTATATGTCAGTTACCTACTGGTTATTAACAGGAGCTATATTTCGTTCAAGTGGAAGTAGGTAGTAGTCCATGATTGGTATTGGCAATTTGTTGTTCATTACAGCAGGCAAAAAGGCCGTGTACGTTCGTATCAATTCAGCGCCATCCTGGCGTAAACCATATCATACAATTAAATCCCGGCTTCACCAGGTATCAAACTCAACAAATGTATTTTTGACCAATCCGCTCTTAACGCCATGCCCTCTCAAAATTGATTGCACAACCCCTTTTTTTTCTCGTCCAAGTATCATGGACAGCTAAACGGAAACAGCAAAACGAGAAACAACGTTGTCTTCCCCTTTCGGGTATCAATTAGAATCTTCCCAGGACATGGACCGGGAGAGTCCGGCTTGCGCCCACCACTCATCGGGAATATCAACGCGCGATGCTAGGGCTCGTACAATTCTGTGCATTCCAGATAGCCATTCGAGCCTCTCAGCGTCAGTTAGATCGGCAGCCTCTGGTGACTGTCGAGCCAGTTCAGAAGCAACATCAGCGTACGAGCGCCGGCCGCCGGCCGCCGGCTGCTGAGAAGGTTCATTCAAGTGTCGTTCGTCTTCGATATCCTCAGACTCATCGTTGACCGGGTCGCAAGGCGGCTCCACCTCCTCAGTAGGAGTCGTCATCGACGTATTCACCGAATTGGTACCCGTAGACGAGTTGTTGACCGAGGCAGTGGTCGATGCGAACGAGGACCCGATACTTGGTGGCTGAGGGTCCGGGGTCAGCGTGGACTGGAGCGTGTCCCAGACACCATCACCCTCGGGGCTTAGACTACGATCCCGATCACCAAGGCCATCCGCATATCGAACCCGTGGTGCATGCCGATGGGCGGCACCTAAAGTGGAGGAGAACTGTCTCAAGTGCTCCAGTTGGCGCCGACGGTGGTAGCGCGCTTGTTCGACTTGACGTTCACGTTCGCGCGCCCATGTTGGAAGTTCGGAAGGTGAGTTCCTAACCCACCGATATTCGTAGTACGCCCGAGCTAAGTCTCGGTAGGTTGCAGACTAAGACCGTGGAATCAGCAGATGCTCTCCATACGGCATTGACAAACAGAGTGCTACCCAGATATGACATGATGCGTGCGCGGGCAAGAGACTATCAACTCACCGACTGCTCAGCGGCCGGACGCTGCTGTTGGTTCCCTTCATCTTCAGTTCGCTCCAGGTCAAGGTACTGAGCGAGCCGGGTAATGCGTGCATGTTCCGATCGCGGACTTTGACGTTCACGTCCGCCGGGAGATCGAAAGATGGGGGGAGGTGCAGTAGGCTCAAAAAAGGTGCCGTTGTCTTCAAGGGCCTGCAAAGCGGCAGAGCGATCCAGATCGGCAGGCCGGACGGTGGAGCGGTTGGTAGTACGGGCAAGTAACGAAATGCTGTCTTCTTGCGAAGCGGACGGGCGCTCAGGACCGGCTGATCGAAAAAAAGCCCGAGCCGCAGCAGGCGGCAATAAATTGATCTGCTCTTCAGGAGTTGGCTGTAAGGTAGCTAACATGCGAAGGCGCTGCTCTCGTGAGTCTTGGAGCTGGCGACGGCGTTCAGACCGTTCAGACCGTTCAGACCGACGTATTGGAGACCGCACATGGGCGGGATCTCCTGGGCTTTTTGCAGGTGGCTTGGGCTGGATGTCCGATTCGGCAGGGGAAATAAAAAGTCTGGAGACAAGCGCAAGATGGCATTAGTCAAAATTGCACGATGAAGAGATGTCATGCATGGTCGGTAGGGCGTGTAAATCGGTAGGCTTAGCTCGAAGCATTTAAGCAATGAGCATGGGGCTTCTACCAATTCCTACGCCGGTGAATATGGATGAAAGATACCGGTGTCTTGTATGCATGAGTGGATAGCAAATGGCAAATGGCAGATGGCAAGCGGCACAGGCGCGTCACGCGATGCGGTGCGCGATGCGATAAGCGCACAGCGGTGCGCGCGTGGCGATGCGATGCGACGCGATGCTATTTGGCTGATGACTTACGGGAGGCCCATTTTGGCAATGTATCTGGGCAGGATCTGGGGTGCGAATTGCTTTGCGCGAGCGTCTGTGGCGACAGGCGACGGATAAGACACAATGCAACAAATGGCAACAGGGTCCCTGTGGAGGTGAGGCTGGAGCGGGACGAGTTGAAATGTAGCGAGCGCAAGCGATTTTAATTCGCAAGAAAAACCGGACAGGAACCAGACACAGGAACCAGATTTGATTAAGATCAAAATCAAAATCAAAAGCAAAGCCAAAAAGAAAACCGCCGCGTCTTTTAATTGCCCAAATGCAAAGGATGCAAAGGTGACAAAAGGCCGGTCAATAAGACAATGCGCAGCGCAACCTTTAGAAATGATGAAAGACGTTGCGTTGCGCCAGGAGGCAAACCAGCAGACGGCGCCGCTTATTATTAGGTAGTGAATAGTCGGGAGTGGAAGGATGGTTTCCGTCGAGGGGTCAGGGCCGCTTCGTCACGGGATGAGCGAGAGAAAGAAGAGAAATCAAAACAGAAAGAAGGAAAACCCCCCAATATTGTCCAGGCAAATTTACAGGGGCTGAGAATAACCTTCCAATGAGAAGACGGAAACAAGGTGGAGACACGGTGGAAGAGAGGTACGTACCTGTAACTTGCAGTAGCAAAAGTGACTACGGACAGATGCGGGCAGGGGCTTAGGGAGCCTTAGTCGCTGTTAGCCCGGTACGCGGATCTCCGTTGATCTGCCCCCGGCAATGGAGGTACCTATATAACCCTGAGAGTGTATTTTTCTGAGAGCCGCAATGTGTCATCTGTTTATTAGCATGCCGAGAGTTTTAGGGCAGTGCAAGACTGCGCTGCCGCCGTAATAGCAGGGTGGTGAGAGAAAACGACAGGTCCACATCGCCCGGTCCTGCCTCTACTTAAAACATTGCAAGGGAAGATAACTACGGTTCAAATCCGTACAAAGAGATGACTCACTCTTCCGTGTAAACAACAGCTACAACAAGAATAACGACAAGGACAACCCGCTTGACAACAACAAAGTCTAAACCCTTGCAGCCGAGATGAAGCGTATCTGACAAAAGTTTTGACTTCAGCCAGCCATTCATCACACAGTAAACGGCAAGATGATCGAGCTGGGGCTAGCACGCATCACTGCTCTCCTCAAAACCACCCCACAGTCCTGGAAAGCCATCCATGTTGCTGGCACGAATGGCAAGGGTTCGATATGTGCCTATCTACATGCCATGCTGCGCGCCAATCGGGTGTCCTGCGGTAGGTTCACTTCACCTCATCTGGTTGACCGCTGGGATTGCATCACTATCAACGACAGAGCCGTGTCAGAGAATCAGTTTCGTCACTTTGAAAAACTGGTGAAGAAGCGAAACGAAGACCAGCGCCTAGAGGCCAGCGAATTTGAGTTGCTCACTGCCACTGCTTTTGAAATCTTTGAAGCTGCCAAAGTCGAAGTCGGTGTCATCGAGGTGGGACTTGGTGGAAGACTTGATGCGACAAACGCCTTGAAACACAAAGCCGTGACTATTATCTCTAAGATAGGCCTTGATCACCAGTCCTTTCTAGGTAACACTCTGGAAGAGATTGCCCTACAAAAGGCAGGCATAATACGATCTGGAGTGCCTTGTGTCGCCGATGCGAGCAACCCCCAGTCTGTATTGGATGCGATTCGATCACATGCTAAATTAGTCGGTGCCAGTGTCAAATTGGCCGACTTGCAATCTACCTCTCTTAGACAGGAGCTTCCCGATCAACTTGAACGACACCAAAAACAGAACCTTCTTTGCGCATACGAGGCTCTCCGTCTCGCTTGTCCCCAAAATCCAATGTCTTCAGCCGAACTTCTTCAGGCAGGCGCAGATGCTATGTGGCCGGGCCGGTTGCACTCCATCGGCATCAAGAAGCTTACCGGAAGGACACAACCTGTCTTACTGGATGGCGCTCACAACCCCCAGAGCGCAAGTATCTTGTCAGACTTTGTCGGCAAGCGGCTGCGAGGGAATAATAAGCCTGTCACGTGGGTCCTTGCTGCATCAGCAGGAAAAGATCTATCCGAGATCCTGCAGTCCCTATTACGTGATGGTGATAATATCGTCGCAGTAGAATTCGGACCTGTCGACGGTATGCCCTGGGTCAAGCCAATGAAGTCAAGTACTATTCTTCAAGCCGCTGACGACAATGGAATTTCGATCGCGGCTCGGCAAGATGCCCAAGGCGACGTAATGGCGGGGCTTGAGTGGGCCAGTCAAATATCTAACGAAGGCCCATTTGTAATTGCGGGAAGCCTCTATCTAGTCTCTGATATACTCAAACTCCTAAGGACATGAATGGGATCCTGCCGCCTTTTGCTCATAATCAGACTATTGCTGTCCTCTGTGATAGACAATGTGACTAGTTTTTCAGAGTTAGAGTGCAACACCCTGCAAACGCTACGAGAAGGAACAATCACGTGGCATGTAGACTTTCGCGTTGATGTATTTGCTTGTTTGGATACCCCAACATTTTTTAATTCTTACTTAACTCTTCGACATGCCTTTAACTTAATGTCTTCTTTTGCTTTGTGGAGGTCAGAAGCATTCCACGGTGACTGTGGATATAAACTTATTTAAATGCATATCTATATATCCGGAACTCAGCCAATGCACGTATCAGAGCTCATGACTATATCAAGGTCTGGATGCACATTGGTGACTTTAGACTTGAGGCGTGAATACATCCCAATACACTCAAACCACTATCACTAGTACGCTGTATACTGGAAGTGTCATCATGTCAGCGAAGCTGCCTGAACATCTCATAATTGTTTGCTGCCATGCAATCTGGCTAGGAGGGCCTGCGCAAGGTCTCGATGAAAAGGAATGGCTAATAGCAAGCTTCCAGTCTGGCGAAACTCCGACTTTCATCGAACATATTAAGGCGGGGCTCCACGCGTTGAGGGATGATGCCAGTTCCGTGCTGATGTTTTCAGGGTTAGCGCTGTTCCTTACCAAATGACACAGTTCGAGACGGCTCACTAGGAAAGTTGTTATGCTGATGCTATCCTGGACAGTGGCCCTACGCGCAAGGAGGCACACTTGTCAGAAGCTAAAAGTTATGCCAATCTAGCTACCGCTAATTCCTACTTTGGAATCGTCTCAGAAGATATTGCCTCCAAGAGGATTTTTAACGAAGAGAAAGCTCTTGATTCATATTCGAATGTCCTCTTTTCCATTGTTCAGTTTTGGTCTAGCTACGGGGTTTGGCCGAGGCAGCTGACCATCGTGAGCCATGCTTTCAAGCGTAGACGCCTCGTTGACGGTCACTGTATTGCTATTCGCTTTCCTCCGCACCGCGTTCACTTCATCGGGATTGACCCCCCTGGTATGATGGATGGTTCCAACAAGGATGCAATTCAAGGGGTTGGAGAGGCTATTAGTCAATGGGACCGGGACCCGCACGGGAAAGGGCATGTTTTGTCTTCCAAGAGGATACAGAGAAACCCATGGAGTGTGCCGCAAACCCTCTTCCCCAATGATCAGGAGCGGAGCCGCAGTGGGGTGCACTGCGAAATCCTCGATGAGGGGCAAGAGTACCTCGTAGACGGGGCACCTCAGCCCTGGTCAAGTGAGTCTTGAACTCCTACCACAAGATACAGGCCCAAAGACTTGCGGCCTAGATTTTTGGTGATGACACCTTGTCGGCGGCATTTAAAGACTTCACTGTGTCAAGAACGAATCGCACAGCATCCCGGCGCATTTCCTCGCTAAAAGTGTGGCCGATCTCTGGGTAAATGTTGTTCTCAAGATAGACGTTGCCGTCTTTGTACCACCCATCAGTAGCTTTTTGGAAGAATTCTAAAAACTGCCGGCCAGCATCATACGGGACCAACCTATCCGCGCCGCCAGAAAGGATCTGAAATCTCTTGCCCCGAATCTTAGAGTCGAGCACCATACGTAACTTTTCTTGTTCGGAGCTGGACGGCGCTGTAAGGATTTCCCCCGTGCCAAACAGAATGGCTTTCGGATCGAACTTTTCACATGCGGATATGAGCGTCTTCGGGAAGTCATGGCTACCCAAAAATGAGGCTCCATTATCGGAAGTGGCCGTCTGTAGCTTGGAACGTCTTGCGCGACCTTGCATCATATCTAACCGCAAAGGAACAGTCGTCAGTTAAACATGGCCTTCTCCCGGCTGTGCTCAAATGATATTCAACGGCGCTTACTCATGTAATCGGGAGATCCAATGACCACAACTCCAGCTGTTATTCTTGGCTCGGAGAAAAGCAGCTGCCACGCACAATGCCCTCCTAAACTTACACCAAGCACCAGATTAGAATCGATATGTTTTCCCTGTCCCGTGTGATCTGCACCTGGAAACAGATATCCTTCAAGCAGGTCAAGCAGGTGTATTGTGTCCATAACTGTGCCGGAAACGGTGGCAAACATGTCCTGGGCATGTGTGCCGTTTCCTTTCTTCCATGAGTCATTCCTAATCTCGCTCCTTAGCCGCGAACCGTGGTTCCGCTGGTCAAAAGCCACGGCGATCAAACCTCTCGTAGATGTTGTAGTAGAAGAGGCATGGAATGCTGAAATCATCTCATTGGCGATGTAGCTCATGTCTTCCTTCCTGCGTACCCGCGGATGATGTATCCACAGGCAAGTGATCGAGGTCGCGGTGGGTGGGAGCTCTGAAAGCCCATAGATATCGGTATCTAACCCCGCGATAAGCAACGTCTCCTTGGAGACGGCGGGGGCTTCTACCGAAGGCGGTGCCATAGGATTGATTTCTGGCATTGTGGCCAGTTGTCACGATATACTTATGTGATGCGGGCAATCAAGAGTACGCTATGCGCTCCAACGCGGTGGTTACTTGAAGCAGAGACGTTATAACTTATAGGGATGTGCTCTGGGTTGACCTTGGTGGAATTCATCATCCCGAGATACGGACTTTGTGTCGGAGTTACCTAACCTAGTTAGGTACTAAGTACCCAAGTGGGGTTTATGATCGCGTGGGGCTCCTTCCCCTATTCTTTTTTGCATGACGTCCTTCCGGATAGAATCAAACACTCCATGCTGGGATTCTCAATCCAAGTCACGTACTATGTACAACTCTTACCGTTAACAGCTCAAATCAATTCGACTCCTGCGCGCTGTCTAAAGCTCAATTACAACCTATATATTATGAGCCGATAGCAAGCCTCCGGTGTGTTTGCACGTCACATGTGTCACGTAATCCATCCCAAGAATCTGACTGTACATGTTCCGACAAAGTACGGTTGGAAGGTCTGTCAACCCTTCTACAAGTTCATTTATCTAATCAATATAAGCTAACAGTCATATATTCCCTTACTTTTCGCAGTTACGAGATGGCGCATTTATTGCTAGTCGTATATAAATAAGAGATTTGCTGCCAGGGTACTCCTTGGTCTCGTTCGGTCTGGCATATTGCTGTCGGCCCATGGCCACAGTATACAGCTTGACAACAACTAAATGCTACTCTTTGAACCCTTTAGTAACCCAAGTTTGTTAATGAATTTACAATTGCAAAAATATTTAAATATAGCTAGCTAATATTCAGGCTATTGTACTTTGAATATGATCTAACATATATATGTGCTGCTAGGGCTATCGTCCGTGGCAGCAAATCTCATACATACATATCGTTCAAGGTCTCATAGAATCTCATACGGCCGCCAGATTGCCTCCAATGTAACGCAAACCTTCCACAGCAATGTCGATCTCTTCCAGGGGAACCGAATCCCGCTGTTCTGGTGGAATAGCATGGGACGAATGCACTCGGCGTCGCTGGAATAATAGCGAGAAAACTGCGGCCACCAAAGGCAAAACAACTGGCCCAAAATCGACGATACCGTCTAGGGCGTTGTCTGACGTTTGAATAAGTCCGACTAAGAAGTGACTGGATAGTATAAATGTGCCAAATAGGTACCCTATACCAAGGTCGACTCGATCCCGACGCCTGACGATATCCACGTATTGCAGAAGTATGAACACCGCGCTACACGTCAGAGATAACGCGTACATCCTGTCTATGTCAGCGAACAGGGAGCCATTAGATGTGAAGAGGCTTACGGTATAAGTACTGCATTTCCAGCTCTCTCGTCTCTCCGAAGAGGGATTAACGATACCGCCGAGGTCACCGAGGTGAAGCCGCATCCAATGCGCAGGTGAGGCGTCAAGTCCGTCGCAGCAGCTAGCGTGGGAATAGCAATAGCCGCGGTCATGATCGCAAGGGATCCGAGAAGCCGCCTGTCTCTTTCCCGGCATACGGGCAACCCAGATGAGCTTGCTCGATCTCTCATTTCCCAACATTTGCTTTCCCAATATTGGCGGGCGTTTTTCCTCGGCTCTGTGCGATGGGTCACAACATTCGAAGTTTGCGATAGTACGGAAGACGACTTGATGCTATCCCAGTCGATGCCATTCGGCTGATAAGAACTGAGAGAACTGTAGCATCCAAAAGTCGCTGGCGCCCGTGCTGGGGAGGACTCTGTCTTGCTTATGCGATGTTCTATAAACAGTTCCCTTACCTCACCTGTTGGAAAAGTATATGGGCCCGCATTTGGAACAGCAAAGGCCTTTAGATTCTTGTATTTGGCGTAATCTGCATCGATACACGTAACTGGTACGACAGGCTGCGAGATCGGATAAACCGGGACGGTCGTTGAGCGTGGGATTGTACTCTGAACCATAATGAGGAGACCGGCTTCTCCAGAATTTGCCTTTATTCGTTGTTTTGCTAGAAACTGCGAGCAGCTCGATTGGATCGAAGCCCTCAAGACCGCTACCGAGCGGGGTAAACTATCTCGATGTCGGTGCCCTTCAATGTTGGTGGTGCCCAACGGGGTAGTCTTCGGGTGGTGGCGGTCCCATAAATGAGCACTCTAAACGGAAGGCGAGGCGAAGACCTGTGTTAAGACTTCCAAGGTTGGCTTTAATAGCAGTGTATGCTCTAACAGGATAAACCTTCTGCCATCAAGTGCTTACTGGGGCGGCCTCCTTTGGCAGCTTGGATTGGCGCTCAACAAAGCGGGGTTTCAGCTGTGGCTGGACTCTATTTTGCACTTCAAGTTGCTGAAAACCCGGGTTGTCGAAGAAGTGTAATATGCCTTAATAGATACGACATCGTCGATATATGTAGATTCGAAAGTAACCATTCTGATCGTTACTTGGCTTCTTACAAACACGGTTCTTCTGCCTCTTTTCATGCGTTGAGTAAAGGTATCCCAAAGTTTCACCTCGATGAATCATTCCGGGCTCTGCTGCTGCTGCTGCTGTGGCTATGGACCCCCGCGGCCTCTTGATGTGCCAGAGTCCAACGCGAAGGAAGACCCTCGCCAAGAGCTTAGCAAATCCATTTTGAGTACTGAGGAACGCCGTCGATGGAATCGCCACTTGCTTCCTGCGGAGTGTGAGCGGTGCTCTAGTGAACCTCAGGGGCAAGAAGGCTCTGACATCGACCTAGAGTGAGCAGTCTTCTTTGCGCTCTCTATTACTCTCAACCTGTTCACTAACGCAACGACTAAAACAAAACCACCAGCGGTCGATCCACAAACGTACGCGATAAACATCCAACCCCAAATGCCCGAACATCAGCTTGGAGCAGCGGAGGCCATCTTCGGCATGATAGGCCGCCCTATGGTAAGTGTTCGGCATGTGCCTTCCGTCGAATTTGATCTGCCTTTCCGAGACCCAGACACTGGTTAACTCAAAGGGTACAGGCCCTCCATTGAACCGTATATGTGGCCTGCTTCAAGAACACGACTATCGCCATTTCGACAAAGACGACGCTGGCTATTTCGATGAACAAGATCCGCGACCAGCTAGATGGGCGCTCAAGGTTTTCACAGTGCTCATTGAAGCCACCTCTGCCTTCACATCCGGTGGCTGCGCTTTGCTTTTGGCCGGATATAATAAAAGCCTTAGCCGGCGGTCTGACCACTCCAGGTATGACCATGGGTCGCTCTCGAATTCCTTCCCAGAACAAAGTTTCGAGACTGGTCTACAACTACCGTTCCTCACATTCCTGGAGGATCCATCTCCAAATGTCGTTGCCGTCGCCGTGCTGCTGTACTCTGTGGGTGTCAGTATCCTGTACTGCTCGCATAGGCACGACGAGCACATCAACATATGGCTTGCTGCCGGAGTCTGTATCGCTCTAACACTCGGGCTTCTGGACAAGCTTGACACACGACGTATTCTGTACAAACTGCTTCCTGGATCAGTACTCGCGTCTCTTCTGGCAAGTGCGCTTTTCCACCGCTGGTGCATCGCTGGAAGCCCCAGGACCGCACCCATGACGCGAGTGAGTGTTGAAATAAAGTACGGCGACGCAAAAGAGGTGATTTGAACCCAGCTCAGGTGGATAACGGCGTCACATCAAGAGAGAGACTGACAGTTCCTGTGAAATTGGTATCAAAGTTCAAATGCGCGAGCCTAACGAATAGGGAAGAGGACAATCGATAGGCCGGTGGTGCGATATACTCTCAATACAAATAGTATCTGGCGATCAATCGAGTGATCCGAACCTCATGTGTGATTCCATATACGTTATTTTAAAGGGATATAACGCTTCATGAAACGCGTCTTAATGGCAATGTACGCATAAGTTGCAATTGAGATGATTCCAGGGCTTCTATATTCATTTTTGTCCCCAAAAGTGCCGGTAGACTAGGTAGCCCTCAAAATGCTTCACCAGGAGGAAAATCGTAAAGCACGACACTTGATGTTTTCCTCAATGATTTACGCTCTCAAACGGTTTACCAAACAACAGCAATTCGTTATCATGGTTCTTAAATTGCCTAGGTGGTAGTTATATCGGGTTCTATTCAACTTGGTTAGCAAACAACTTAGGCGGCACGCAGATGCATACTATTCTCAAGCAATTCTGTCTGCCAGAAACCGCTTGGCGGAGTCAGAATGTTAGCCAATGAGTAGCCAGAGTTTCCGAGCAGGCCAATCAGCCCTTTGTCTATCTAACCTGTCTGTGCATGGGAATATCAACCAATTGCGCCCAATGAGAGTGGCGGACGCTCATGCCCACTCCTCTTGCCCGCGCTATCATGATTATGTAGGCAAGTTTGGGCCGTTTATCTCTTGCGTATGATAAACACGTAGTTGCAGAAACGGCATTATGATAGAAAACGATCAACTATCCCTACCTAGGATCAACAAGAAAAAAGTCAAAACCGGCTGCCGTACATGCAAAGTCCGCCATGTCAAGTGTGACGAAGGCCGACCGGCGTGCCGTCGCTGCGTCTCTACTGGGCGGAAATGCGACGGCTACGGGATCTGGGGCGGCGGTGGGACTGTATGCCATAACACAGGACAGTCTCGGACAGTGGCGCTACCGAAAAGCAACAATCCCGGTTCTCTAGAGCGTGACATATCCACTCATTTTAGTAAAATGAGTGCCCAACAGGTTTCGTGCTTTTCTTGGTTCAGGCACCGGACCTATGCAAAGCTCCCGCTTCCTTATACCACCCCGTTCTGGCATACGCTTGTTCTTCAAGCATGCGTGGCCGAGCCGGCCATCCTGCACGCAGCCCTAGCACTGGGTTCGGCCCACCAGAAGGAGACTCTCCGATCCGACGAGCATGAGGGCCCTCTTGCTGTATTAGGTGCCCAGCAACAGTTCATGCTGCGCGAATACAGTCAAGCTATTCGTGGCCTGCAACCTCACTTCTCGAACCAAGACAAGAGATCCGTCCACGTAGCCCTCATTACCTGTGCTTTGTTTACCTTCTTTGAAAATATTCTGGGCCGCTACGTTGCCGCTAAGGCACACCTCCACTGTGGCCTGAGGTTATTAGCAGAGACGCATGCTCCTGTCGGCCAGTCGGAAGATGGCCACGCCGTCACTACCCACCATCGCGGATATGTCGATGATTGGATTATCGAAGTGTTTATGAGGCTGCATATCCAAGCAGCCTTACTCGGCCAAGGCCTGGCTAGCCTATACTCAAGACTGCCCGTATTTCCACTGGGGCCGATACCTGTAGCCTTTCAGTCCACCCAGCAGGCTGGCAACCACCTGGATCGGCTGCTCCTTGATATCCTTCACTTTGCCGAGCAATGTTGCTCAAATGACAAGATAACGAATTCCGTACCTCCCGCTCAGATGCTTTCTTGCAAGCAGATATTACAAGGGGAGCTTGACCTGTGGTTAGCGGCATACCACTCCACCATACTAGAAGCCTTTCCTCCCATTGAAAGGTTTTATATGAATATGCCCCGCGCATACCATACCATGGCGATTATTATTCTGAATGCGTGTCCGTGGCCTGCCTGCGAGACCGTATTCGACCTCTTTACCGCCGAGTTCCTCGTTTTGATCAAGCAGTTAGTTGAGATCTGGAAAGCCCATGTCGCCAGGCCAGTGTGGCGTATTGATTCACAAATTCCACCGGAGTCGCCCCTTAACATGTCACACTCGGTTGGCGACAAGGGATGGCTGCCCCTGCTTTACTTTGTCGCGGTGAAGTGTCGGGTTCATCGGATCAGGCATCAAGCCTGCAGATTACTCGCCAAAACAGTACACAAGGAAGGGACTTGGGATGCTTCTCTCACTGTGGCCCTCGCGAGAGAGATCATCAGAATCGAAGAGGGCGATTTTTACCAGGAGTTCAGTGGGCATGGAGACTTCAATGTTACAGATATGCCCACGGAGCAGGACCTTTCTTTACCAATATTACCAGATTCTCACCGACTGTACAACATCCAAGTACAGCTTCCCGAAAACGCTGGAGGAGTGCTGACACTAGAGTACGATACCAACCAGAATGATGCAAAAGGCTTTGAAAGGAGAAAAAGATGGTATGATCTACAAACGAGATGTTGGGCAGATGTTATGAGCCGATAAAGTTAGTGTACAGGATCCGTGTTGCATAAATAGGTACCCAGGATATTGAATGGAAAAAAGGAAAAGTGGCCGCATTGCATAACTCGGGGCATGTTCTATACGTATTAAAGCATCAGTACGCTTACTTGCCTAAATAGGATGCACCTAATATCCCTGTATTAACATAATTTTCACGGGATGTATGTACCGAAAAGACCCACCTGCTACTGCTCAGTTGAATAGGTGCCTACTCCAACACGAGGAGTCATCACTCTCAGGTTGAGTTGTTGTTGTTGTTAACAGAGGCAGGTACTCTTCCAAACAAAATTTCCTGCTGGCTGCAAGCTAATCTCATATGGCATAGAAGCTCAGGTTTTCCGCATTCGTTTTCAACTTTTTGCTCTCCCTCCACTTTGAGAATTGACAGAAAGAGATGGAATAGCGTGGCAACTAAGGGCTCAGCTTCATTGATAACTAGCTCGATTTGCTAGAATGAATAGGCCACATTACAGGTAGGTGCACAGCTACATGTCAATCTGTCTTTCAAAGGGCGCCAATGACAGATATTCGGTCACAGCCTATGGTTCATATGATATGTCACTTATGCTCCTTTGCAACGTTTCGTCTCATGTTGCCGTTGGACTTGGAAACTGGCACTTCCTCTATGGCTCAACGCCGGGACTCATGAACTCCAATACCTGCTGGGTGAGAGTCCTTGATACAAGCTATTGATACAAGCTATATATTCTCGTTAGATTCCACTCACCACCGATTTCAAGAAAGACATGTCGACTGTGTTGCTGCTAACGTCCGCTTCAGCTAAACACTTGTCAGAGATCTATCCTTATCTTTAGGTGATCCTTTAGGTGTGATGGACTCTACCGATGACTCCAGACGTTCTAAAGCTTCCGCGGATGACGATATCCAGAGCATCAGTAGATCCTCACGAGAGCACTCGCAGGATCAGGCAGTGCCTCTGCCGGATTCTCGAGATGCGGCTGGCATGGAAAGGCATCGTAATATGATGCTTGCCAGTTTACTCGAAGACTATTATCGCAGCCGCGCGCTAGAATTCCTCAACGCTACCAATCCCAGTCAACGTTATACGAGACAATCACGAGAAGTCGAAGCAGTTGCACATCGATTGTTCACTCAGGCCAGCGACGTTCTTTCGTCGAGTGGTTTGATTTCTTCCAGGGCCACTTCGGACGAGTCCCAGGCGACACGGCGCCAATATCTTGCAGGCCTCAATAGCATTGTCGCTGGGGCACAAACATCGAGCATAGTGGATTCGATGCGTGACTTGGTGGCGCAACCATCGCAGCTCGGTCTCGCACCCCATCCCGCAAACGATCTCCAGTTGACCCTGCGTCAACCCCATTCGCCTCGGAGTCATTACAGGTCAACTTTTCGAGAGGATCGACTTTTGGGAAAGGGTGGGTTCGGGAAGGTTTATCAGTGCTACAATGTCCTGGATCAGAAGACCTATGCTGTGAAGAAAATAATCCTACCGCCGAAACTAGTGAAGAGCTTTTCGGATGGAAAGCACGATGATCTTCAGCACATTTTACGGGAGGTAAAGGCTATGGCTATGCTTGATCACCCCAACGTTGTTCGCTACCACGCCACATGGTTCGAAGAGCCGCAACAGCTGCCTGAGCTCCCGGGTGAACTAGGTAAGGTGTCACCAGTTCTCAGAAAACAATATATCTTTTAGGTCATTTTTAACTCGGCATTTTTGTCAGAAAATAATAGATTTTCGCGGCCACCAATACGGGGCCAGCAACTATTGCTTGAAAGCCTGCCGTTCGACCATTCTAGCGAGCAAGAACCGTCAGTCAGCGGTGGTATCGTATTTGGAGAGGACACTCCGTCCCATCCGAGCGCAATAGGACATGCTGTTGACTTGAAGCTAAATAATCAAGGATGGTCCGAAGGTGCGACGTCGGCACTCAGTTTCATAGATTCTTCTTCAGCTTCTGGCAGCAGCATTTTCACGGGAGGAAAAAGTGACTCGGCAGGCTCGTTTCCCCGCCAAAATGCACTAGAAGCAAACGCACACGCGTTATATATACAGATGTCCTTATATCCGATGGCCTTGTCACAGTTCTTATCCCCATCGACTGCTCCCAGCCGGGGATTACGACATTGTTTTCACCTAGTCCCAACTCTCCGCTTAATGAATTCCATACATGAGGGGCTGCAGTACATACATTCCAAAGGGCTGATACATCGCGACATCAAGCCGGGAAACATCTTTCTGTCCTCCCCAGCGGCCGAGTCCGAGGGTGGATATTGCAATCTCAAGTGCAGGTTATGTGCGGGCGCAAACGGGAACATACCTGATCCCATGTGGTTAAATCCTAGGATCGGCGACTTCGGTTTAGTACATCAACTCGCCAGATGTGAGCTGCCATCCTCCTCCTCTACCTCCTCTCCGGAGTCAGCGAAAGTGGCAGGAACAGCATATTACCAGCCACCCCGAAAAAGTGAGGTGAAAGACGAAAAAATCGACATCTTCGCCCTTGGAGTGGTATTTATCGAGATGCTATGCCGCTGTGACACCGCAATGGAGCGCATTAGTATGCTGAAAGATCTGCAGAGCGGGAAAATCTCTCCAGAAATTCGACGAAACATACGCGCCGAGGGACACGATCCGGGTATAGAAGACCAGGTCATACGGCTACTATTAGCCATGATTAATGAGGATCCAGAACAGAGATGGTCTGGGTCCCAGGTCCGTGAGGCGCTTCGGGACTTATTGAGCAAATGCGATAGCTAGCAACCTTGGATCCTCTCAATATTATTAATCGGCCAGCTGTACAGTTCGTGATCACATGTATATCACCTCTAATTGCCTATTCAATACCACTAGATTGAGAAACGGTATTATTGATCAATGCATAGACAGAAAGAGGCGAGTGGGATGTTCAAATTGTATCTAGAACTGGATGCTCCGTTGCTGAGCTCCAGGTCCTGGACCGTAGGGTTGCCGGAAAACATACTGGCAAGCGGTCTTTTTCTTCTTAGAGCAAACCAAAGGGTTGTTTGCAGTAAAAACATTGTATAAAAACAACATCTTTGTCACAGAGTTGAAACTATTGTTGTGCCTGCCTTCCATTGTTACCGTGCTTTGAGCCTACGGGTCGTTCTGTATAAAAAGGGCACTTCTCTACTTCTACCAGCCGACCAAGTTTTCAAACAGAAACAACCCGCGTTGTGAAAAGCAGAAATTGAGAAAAAAAAGGACGAGATCTCAGTGTTACGCATAACGATTTTCAATCGACAAGATGGCACAGCGTAAAGCGCCGTTCCCGCTAGACCTCTCGCAATGTGATGCAATAATCGTCAAGATTAGAAACGGACAGCAAAGTCCTCTGGAACAGGCGACGCTAATGGCGAGCATCTACTGCGATTTCCTGCAGTCTCTGTTTGCAGAAGCGACTCCCGGCACGACACCCTCGCAGGAAGAGATGGAAGCAGGGACGGACGGATGGGTCGTAAACGTCGACGATAAACGGCTGAAACAAGATTTCCTCTTCTGCGCGATTATGCTGCAGAGACATATGCCCGCTCTCTCTAAGCGTGTCGCGCAGTGGTTTAGAGACATGGGCGTCACGGCCGACGATGACAGGACCATGCTTTACCAGTACTTCCTCTTCCGGCACAGAATAGCTACCGGTGGTCCGCCGGAAGAGGTGAAGTCGGTCGACGCTCGGTTGAGAGACGCAGACAGGGTTTTCCTGGAGTACGACTTGGCGAAAGCCGCAGAAAAGTTGAGGCTTGAGAATAGACCCAGTACCTAAAGTGCTTATAATTAGGTAGGCTTGGGTTGGCTAGGTACCAACCTATCTAAACCTTGGAAGAACTACAATCGATTCTTCTCAAGTCTTGCGCCTGAAATAATATACACTCATCTGCACAACGTATTTAGATTCTTGGGTGCAGTAGTACAGCTTCTTATATTGTGAATATCTATCTTGTATTATAGCATTTAAAGACCTATAAGATGGCGTAATGTAGAACATCTCTCCAGGTTGTCAGGTACTCTTAGTAGCCAAGCCCAAGGTACTAGTAACAGGTACCGGGTACCTAACTTTGGGCGATGCCTCGGCTCACGGAGCTGGGACGCGGCCCCGCATTTCTTTTTTGGTTTCTGGAAACTCGCTGCTGGGTTGATAGCGATTCGAAAACCGCGCCGTCGGGCTCCTAAACGCTTACAGCATTTAGCGGTACATATTAAAAACGTAAGAGTATGTAGAAGACGCACTTCAGCTACTTCCTCCGGCTTCATTCTTGCTCATGATTTCATAATTCCTAGGATTCATACAATAGCGTCCTCGTACATTCTCTTATCTCAAATTAACTTAGCAAGGTTTCCCTCTCTTAATCCCATATTCTCGAAAGTATCGAGGACTACCCTCTTTCCGTATGCCTTTTGCGCCGAATAATGCTCTCCTTGCGAAGTGTACCAGCACTGCCTTTTGTTTTCTAAGAACCGTCAACCTCTGGGTTGCAGCATTGGGGATAATAGCGCTGGGAGCGATTTGGTCTAGGATTACGTTCACGTTCCCATCTGCCTTTCGACGAGTCCCTTCGCAACCTATCAATAATAAGTCACGTCAGACGTAAGCAACACCTCGGAGGAAGCGAGATGGCATCCGCCACCGGCTCCTTGTACCGGCTCACCAAAATCGCTGGCCCGTTAATCTTGCCGGTGATAGCCTATGGCGTGTACAAGGGAAACGCGGCGGCGGCGATCGAGGCCTTCTTCACAGGTCCGGGCCGGACAAGTCGCATCATCGCGCTGGCCGTGATTCTGGTCAACTGGAAGAGCCTCCCCTTGGCCTGGACTGTATGTAAATTGGCTCCATGATCCCCGGCTTCTCACTCGACATTGCGCCCTCTGGCTAATGAATTTGACTTTTTTTTGCTACATAGTTCCGAGTATTCAGTGCCATAATCTCGCACTTCCTCGCCCGCTCGTTCCACAAGCATACGCCTGACCAGCTCTTCCAACCGGTCGTAACCGAGTCGCACGTCACGCTCCTCGAAGTAGACTACAACATCCACAAGTCCAACTCGACGTACTTCGCGGACCTCGACGTGAGCCGCTCGCACCTGGTGGCGCACCTCCTCGCGCGGGGCTGCCACGCACTCTCCAGAAATGCCGTCACGAAGCTCGTCCCCGACCCGGCCGACCCGTCGGGGCAGCGGCCGGCCAAGGGCAAGTTCAACGTCATGCTAGGCGGCGTCCAGTGCAGCTTCAAGAAGGAGATCAAGCCGTACGCGGGGTACGAGATGTGGTCGCGCGTCCTGAGCTGGGACCGCAAGTGGATGTACATCGTCACGCACTTCGTCGAGAAGGGTACCGTGAAGCCGGGCGCCACTAACACTAAGCCGGGGCATTGGGAGAAGCGGATTCATGCCTCGGCTGTGAGCAAGTACGTCTTTAAGATTGGTCGTCTGACGGTCCACCCGGCCGTCATCATCGAGGCAAGCGGTATGCTCCCCGAACGGCCCGGCGGATGGGTCAGGGTGGACGAGGGCGATTCCGCAAACCCATTCGAGCAGGCAAATGGACATGCACAAATGGACGTCGCTAAATCTACTACGTGGGACTGGGAGCATACGGAGGAGGAGCGAAGGAAGGGTCTCGAATATGCACAGCACTTCGCATCTCTCGATGACCTACTCACTCGTTTCGAGCCCGGCGAGAAAGGTATAATGGGAAGATTTGGTCCCGGCTAAGCGGCGGACTCTCTTTACGCTTATATGTCGAGACTTGGCATGTAGATATAAACACCATAGATATAGACATTTACCCACATAGACCTGGTTGTGTATACAGTTTTGTTATTACAGTTACACTAGGCTATCGATCGATCGATAGAATGCCTGCCTTTTCAGTTCAACGCTACCCCATCCATCCACCATACGGATTCAAAAATCATCTCCAGTGAAAGGAATACAACCATTGGGATATCTTATTTCAAAAACGCCACCTTCCCGACTTTTTTCCATTCCGTGAATACTAGTTACGCCTTCCCCAGGCACATTTTCAGAGGTTGGCTATGTAAGGGGGAATCGCACGCGCCGTCTAGAGGGCAAGAGCGAACATAGCAGCAGCACCGACCATACCGAGACCGGCACCGGCCTGGTTGGCAGCACCAGTCGGGCTGGGGGACGCGGTCTGGGAAGGAGTAGGGGTAGAGGTCTGGATGGTCAATCCGCCGCCGATGGCGCTCGTGATGGCGGAGCTAGTAGCACCTGTGGCGCTTGTGAAGGCGGAGCCGACGGCACTGGTGACGGAGCCAATGGCCGAGCTGACCTTGTCACCACCGGACTGGGCAGCGACAGCTAGGCAGAGTTCGCCACTGACTTTGCTGGCCGCTGTTCGAAAGTTGTTTTGTTAGCAGATGATCGCAAGTAGGAATGAATGTAACTAGATCGGGGTGCGTGGTAGCAGACACAGACGGTGGCAGTTATGGTGTTATGTGAGGTGTAAAGTGGGAAAGGTAGGAACAGAAAGAACGTACTCTTCAAGTCGTCGCTAGAGCATTCCTTGGTGAGGCAGAGAACAGCACTATTGGTGATCTGGTTGATGGAGGAGCACTGGCACTTGTGGTCGTCGACATCGCAGCCGGCGCTCTTGGAAGCATCGTCGAGGCAGGGCTTGGCGCAAGAGGGAATCTCGGCGACAATCTCGTCGATGCTCTTAGCAGCGGCCAGGGCCACGAAGAGGGAGAGGAGGGCAGTCTTGTATTGCATCTTGAAATATTTCCGGTTTCTTTCCTTCCGCAGTTTTTCTTGTAGTTTGAGGATGTGTGGCGTTGGTTGATATTGCTTGGTTTCACAAGTCTAGACGGACAGCGAGAAGGATGGAAATAAATAGGGGAGCCAAGGCGACGAAGCAGAGAAAGCAACCGGTGATTCAAACAGAATGAAGGCTGCCAATCGTCACTGCTTTTATCAATGGTTACTACATAGTATGTACTAACAATCCATGAGCATCCTACTGCTTAGAACAGGCCTCCCCAGTCTTAGAGCTGGGAGAAGCTGAGGCTATTGGTTTGCGCCATCCGGGGTCTGTGCTAGTCTTGCCTCTAATTGGTAACAGTCAGCTGTCGTACATACGTATCAGGCATTCCTACCAGACTACATATGTACACTAGATAGGTAGTTCGGCACTTCGTTCGCGTACGGTAGGTATTCCATCCGTAATGGAATGTATCATTTATGTCAGCCCCTCGGGCGGTATTCTACTAGGCATCTTGACAGTTGAATCCCGGCTGTAAGCCAAATCGCGGGGAAGGTTTCGATTCAACGTCTTTTTGTTCTTCTGCAAGCAATCCCGAGTTTGTACTGTAGGTACAGTATATGGAATATGTACCAATGTTCGACAATTAAGGAGATGAAAACGGTTGGGTAACTCCAAGATTTAGAGCAACATTTGTGCAAGGATCCTGCATTAGTCTCAGGGGCAAGTTTGGGGCAGCAACAGGTACATATTGCCTAATATAGTACAGATCTGTAGGCATGGTGTAATCTCTGAGAGAGCCTCTCGCATAGGCGATTTCGCTTTGCAAGGCACCTATATACGCGAAACCAACCCGTTTCTGGCCTATTAATACTTGAGCCAACACTGTTTGTCAAGGGTACGCAGTACCTACATACATAGAAACATACATACATAGAAACATATTATGTAATAACCTGTCACGTTTAAAATTGCGCGCTGCCTCAGATCAAGCAACATGTGGCTTTTGATGGCCCAGATTTCTGGAAACTTGATCTAACGCTATGCAATTACCTGCGTAACGCTCGGAGGTGTCCTAAGTAGATTAGGTTAGGTACTTCTATGTAAGTAAGGCAGCTACCAAGAAATTAGCCCCACAAAACCTCCTGCCCACATGTGAGGTACACAAATCCGCCCGAATGCCAACCCTCAAGCTCGCCGGGTTAGAATTATATCGAAGCGGCTCGTCGCTTTAAGATGCCCTCGAAGCCCGTTAGACAGAAGATAGACTGTACTATGTAGACCGACGTGAGGGGTCAACATCGCCAGCATGCGAATAGTGGCCTCGGACAACAGCCTACTTCGCCGCCAATCTAGATGCCCACTTCTTCGATCCCCACCTCGCTAGTGCGAGAATGCTTTCACTACGCATGATCTCCAGTAGAGACAAATCAAGAGCAAGGCGCAGGCGTAACCAGTTGCGCACCTCGATAGCGACAAGCGAATCGATACCAAGGGTGCTAAGACTGGCCGTAATGTCGAGCTCCTCAATTGGCTTCATCATGAACGTGAAAAAGGCAATCCCGATACTATGCGCAAGCTGCTCGACAAAGTCATCTTGTGTCACGACGGATGGATCGCTTTCAGCCGCAGCCAGCAGTCTCTGTATCCTTGCTTCTTCCTCGTCGCCACCTGCTGCTGCCGCTCCCGCCTTGTACTCGTCCTTGCCGGCTTCGGCGGCTTCGGCTTCGAGGTTGCGGTATAGGCTTAGACGAGCATCACGTCTCCATACGTTTCTATTTTGTGGCGACGAGAGCGGAATGGTAGATCGCATAGCCAGCGCGATTTGACTATCCGAGACAAACGATTCCTGCGACCCACGTGACTGCGGGGTGGACTTGCGGATGGCAAGTTCGAATGAGTCTAACACATCCTGTTCGCGAAGGAAATAATGTGATGTTGTCTTGAAGAAATTGATCAGATCTGGTCTTTCGGCAACAAAGCCTACGTCGCCAACAGCACCGACGTCCAGCACCGACGCTGGAAGACCGAGCCGGTGGCGGAACTGGACAAATGCATCGAGGAACGTGCTGGCTGCCGCATAGTTCGCCTGGCCGCGCTGTCCGATCAGGCCAGCAAAGGAGCTGAACAAAACGAAAAAGTCCAAAGGCTGGCCAGCGAGTGCCATGTGTAGGTTCCACGTGCCCTGGATCTTGGGCGCAGTTGCGGCTTCCCAGTCCTCGAAGGGCATTTCAGTGAAGAGATGGTCTCGCAGCACCATGGACAGTTGAACCACTCCTGCGACGGGCACCCGGGTTTGCTCTACTGCGCGCACCAAGCTGTTGATTTCGGTGACACTACCTTTCATGACATCGACTGTGCACCCGGAACCTTCTAATGCTCGAACTAGACTTTGTTCTGATGACTTCTTGCCTCCGCTTCGCGACAGGAAAATGAGATGTTTGGCCCCGTTTTCGACCATCCACATAGCGATGGAACGGCCAAGCCCACCAAGCCCACCGACCAGCAGGTAGGCAGCGTTACCGCGTAGCGACACCCCCTGACGAACAGGCTTTGCTTTGATATCTGACACGTTTTCGGGGATGCGGACGACGAGCTTGCCTATATGCTGCCCCTTTTGCATTGTTCGGATGGCAGACTCGATGTCAACTGCATCGAACACTCGGATCGGCCGGATGGGCCTGAGTGCCCCGGTCTGGTAGTACTTCATGAACTGATCAGTGAGTTTCCGGATGCGATGCGGCTGTTTCGTGATGATGGGCCACATTTCAATGCCGTAGAAAGCACGGTTGCCCTCAAAGGACTCCATGTCGAGCCGCCCCTGGCCCAGAAAATCACGTTTCCCGATTTCGACCATGCTTCCAAACTCGGCAACGCACTTCCACTGTCGTAGATGATTAGCACAACGATGACAAGGGCATTAAGGTCCAAATGTTTCGCTTGGGTGACTTACAGAAGCGTGCAGCAATTCTCCAGATAGGGAATTCAAAACAATATCAACTCCGCGGTTAGATGTTTCACGCATGATGCTGGGGAGAAAACTGGCATCTCGTGAGGAAAAGATATGGGAACGCGGAAGATTGAAGGTTTCGATCAAGTACTGGACCTTCTCTGGGCTTCCAACTGTCGCATAAATCTTTTCAACACCAATCATTTGGCAAACATAAAGGGCTGCAAGGCCAATACCCCCGCATGCTGAATGAATCAGAACAGTGTGCTCTTTCTCCAATCGGGCCATGTTGATGAGCCCGTGAATTACGGTCGGGTATACGCAAGGCATGCTGGCGGCCTCCTCGAAAGTCAGATCGTCCGGCATCTTTATGCAGCGAGACGCTGCTGTCTTTGTCATCGTTGCATACGCATCGTATGTGATGGCCATAACACGGTCGCCGACTTTCCAATCAGTAACTTTGGGCCCCACGGCGTGTATCACTCCAGAACACTCGACGCCAAATCCATCACCTGCTTCTTTCGGCCCGTTCACGATTCCCATTGCAATTAGGGTATCCTAAATATACACATATCATTGTCAGTACCTAATGGTGAAAAAGCAAGGAGGGCAGACGGAATACAGAACAATTATAGACGTTGTCGACTTGCGTCCCTTGAAAACGATATTATGTCCAGCATCACGTACCTTGAAATTCATGCCGACAGCTCTAATGGAGAGGTACACCTCCTCGCCAACCAGATCGTTCAAGAGCGGCCTCTCTACCCACTGCAATGTTTTTAGCGAACCCCTTTTACCGATTTCTAGCCGCTTGCATGTCCGCTGTTCTTGTGGACGAGCAGCTAACTCATCGTTCACAGATATCCAGTGGAATCGCGGAAGGTAGACAGTGCCATTATAATACGCAAACTCGTAATCGGGATCGGCCAGTTCGTCTCGCTCTATAGCCCGCACTCGTTGTATCTTCTCGTAGACTTTGACGACGTTCTCCCACGCACGCGAAGATAATGTATCATCCAGCTCGAGTGTGCAGAGCGAAGCAGCGGTCTCGTTGCGAACCACACGAAGCAGGCCGAGAATGGCAGAATATTGAGGATCTGAACAGTTGATTTGGCTTGATCTAGTAAGCCATAACATACCCTTTGGGGTCAAGTCAGCCAAAAAGGCTTTTAGCAAGGCATACCGCTCGGGCAAAATGTTGTGAAGGAACGAGCTGCCCTCCAAGTCCAAAATCGAGATGACAAATCCCTGTGGTTTATCCGAAATGCTGATATTCTCGACCTCGAGTCCCGAGCTCTGGAGGAGAGCTGAAGCGTCCCTAGCAATATCCCCGTCTGGCTTAGCTGAAAGAAGGTAGATCATGGAATCCGATTGCCATCCAGTTACGGGCGATGCAATCATGGTGACATTGGCTTGGAAGGGTAACTCGTCGTCGAACATCGATACCTCTGGGGCTGTGAACCCTGCGGTCTGTAGCTCCTCGGCCCATCGCCCCGGGGACACGTAGGGTTCTAGACTTCTTCCGTCGTCTTCACCGAGCCACCACCCGGGAAGCGGGCCCATCAAGAAGTTAAGCCATTTAACGGTCATGTACATCTCCTGCAACAGCAATTTTCCGTCAGGGCGCAAAAGCTTCCGCACATTAGCTAGAGTTTCCCCCAGCTTGGGCGTGACGTGAAGAACGTTGGCGGCAATGATGAGATCGAACGAGGAGGGTTCGAATCCCTGCTCTACGGGGTCCAAAGAAATATCCAGTGTCTTGAAGTGCATGCGAGCGCCGACGTCCCGGAAACGGTCCTTGGCAGCGGGGAAGAAACCAGCGGAGACATCCGTGTATGTATAAGAATAAAACGTGTCGAGGCCGCGGAGCACTACGTCGGTAGTGGCGCCGGTGCCGGCGCCGATCTCGAGGATCCGGAGATGGGGCGTTCGATGGCTCAGGAGACGGAGCCAGGGCCCGTAATCCCACTGGTTGCCGAGACTGTAGATCTCGGCAACGGCGTTGTCCTGGCGGAGAATCTCCAAGCCGTCCAATTCCCCACGCAGGATATCCCCGAGAGACTCGTATACACGATAGACGACCTTGCCAATCGTGGCATACTCAGTCTCAAGAACGAGTTGGAGGTACTCCTCTATGCGACAAGGTCTTCTCGGGGGAGCTAGGTGAAGCAGCTCATGCACCTCGTCGTGTCCCAGAAGTGTATATCCATGATTTTCGGCCTGCTCAACTTGATCGATAATCCATTTTCGAAACTTAGCTAGATGCGGTTGGTCCTTTATCTCCTGGGGTTCGATATCACCCAGCTGGTCCCTTGCGGAGATGCAGCACAAGAACACTAGCTTCTGCAGTCGGAAGTATGCCTCACGGACCTCTTTATGGGAGTGAATCAATTTATCTGCCTCCTGAAAGTCAATGTCCGGTTTCCAATGCACGCGGCCGCCGGCATGGGGATCTTTATCCGGCACTTCGCCGTCGTCCATCGGCGTCAATTTGACATCCTTCAGCTGCAGGATCACGGTCTGAGTGCTGTCAATGCCGACACATGTGCCTGTTATGGTCCCGTTCGGCATGACGTCGGCCGCTGCTTCGACGGTAACGGTTCCATCCGGGTTCTTGAAGTAAACCTCACCGATATAAGTCGGCACCGCCTTTCGACGGAATGACCGGGCCTGTCCGCGAGATGCGGCAGCTGACAGTAACTGCATACAGGCATCTGAAGTTGCAGGATGGACGTAATATCCGGATGCATCCTCAGGATCAGACTCGGGTATAACGTCCAGCGTTACATCGGCTACAGCAACATCTTGCATCAGATGAGTAGAAATACGACTGAGTCCTTGGAAACTCGGCCCGTAGTTTAGGCCGACGCTGCGCATGGCTTTGTACCAGTATGCAGGATCAACCTCCCTCGGCAAATGGGTGATGGATCCGTTATGCTCGAGAGGATGGCTGCTGCCTGCTCTGACGAGACCAAAACAATGTTTAGACCAGGAATCGGACGTTTCATCATAGGAAGTAATGGTAAACTCGTGCCAGGAGGAGTCGAGAGAGTTAGTCAATTTTCGAGGGCGCGTGGACAAGATAACCTCTGTCGCTTCTGAGCTTAGAATGAGTGCAGAAGCAATCGTGACTTGACGCAACTCGACATCCGCTGCGCCGTGAAGCTGTCTCATAGCCTCCGCAGCCATCGCCAGATAACCCGTTCCCGGAAATACCACATCGCTGCCAATCTTATGATCGCGGCACCAGGGGATGCTGTCCAGCCGTATCAGATTCCGCCAGCTGGGCTCTAGTTGGCTCGACTCAACGATTCTGCTGCCAATGAGTGGGTGATGCGGGAAGCGGCGTGTTCGATAGTCTCTCGAAACGCGGCTTTCATACCAATACTTCTTGTCGTGATTCCACGGATACTTGGGCAAGCTGGAAAGAACGTAACTAGGAGGGTTAATTGTATCGAACCGGACCTTTATGCCCCTACAGAAGAGTTGCCCGGCCGTACTGAGCAGTGCGTTGCTATCGTTCTCGTAACGAACTAGCGTAGGCACGTAGACGGTTTGCCTGGCTTTGAGATAAGCCTGAATCTGGCGCAGCGGCCCTGCTAGAGCGGAATGCGGTCCGACTTCGACTAATATCCCGTTCAAGCCCTGGAATCCGAGTAATTCGGACACGCCCGAGTTGAACAAGACGGGTGACTCCAGATTGGAACGCCAGTATGCGGCGTTCAGCGAGTCACCCAGGACCATCTCGTTGGTCACTGTGGAAAAGAACGGTACCGTGGGCGTTTTACTGCGGATATACGGTGCGAGCTCACGCTCATAGTCTTCGCCTATCTTTTTCATGTGATCTGCGAAATAGAGTTAGCCGATATAGCTTGGAAAAGGAGGCAGATTAAAGTATCTCACGGGAGTGGTAGGCCATGTCCACTTGTAGACGTCTCGCGGAAACATCCGGACGATGATCCTTCATAGCCTGGAGAACCTCCATGATTTTGTCTTCGTCTCCGGATAAAGTTGTGTTCGAGGGGCTATTCTCGCAGGCGATCACAACGCCCTCAGTTAGATGCGGCAGGATCTCAAATGCACCAAGGCCTATTGCTGCCATAGCGCCTGGTGTGTCGGCCGGCTTCTTCGTGGCCCGCCCGCGGAGATAGGCACATATGATGGCTTCTTCCATCGTCAAGGCATCACAGGCATAAGCCGCGGCGATCTCTCCACTTGAATGCCCAAGCACGGCAGTGGGTTCAACACCCCAGTCCTTGAGAATGTTGACCACCATGATCTGGACCGCGGTGCAGAGAGGTTGCGAGTACTCTGCTTTATAAACTTGGCTCATTTCCTTAGGGCGCAGGAGCTCTTCTGTTCACGTGAATGAGTCCCCTGTGAACGTCAAGGAAAGATGGATCTTCATACCTGAGAGACTCCAACTTGGAGCGAGTTCTTGATCTAACCCCGAAAGAGCCTTCTCCATGATCTGAAGATCGCGGCCAGCCGATTGGTAGTCTGCTAGCAGCGTGGCACCCATGGCTGGCCACTGCGCTCCTTGGCCGGTGAAGATGAACGCAATGCTCGGGACAGCCGCTGGTGTCTTCACCGGAGCCGAAAACGTGACGTCCTTCACATTTTCGTTGTCGACTACAGCAAAGCTCCGGTAAGACAGGTGCTCGCGACGCCTGCCTAGCGTGTACGCGATGTCATCGAGATCCTCAGGGTGTTGGGCAATGAAGTCACTACATTCTGCAGCCCCGCGCCGCACTGATTCGACGTCATTGGCTGTGAAGGCCAATAATCTCTTCCCGGTCGAGAGACTATTTCCCCCGGCGGCTATTTTAATCCCAAAGGATGCGGCCGAGTCCAGGATAATATGGGCGTTGGCTCCGCCGACGCCAAAGGAATTGATACTCGTGCGTTCATAGCGCTCTTGAGGCCATGGGATCGGATCCAGGGGAACACGGAGGCCACCGCGCTCAAATGGAACTATAGAGAATGTTAGCCATCTCTTAATCTAATCGGCTCTGTTGCGGGGTTCTCGGTTGTATTACTGTTTGGGTTGGGATTATCGAATTTGATATTGGGCGGGATCACTTGGTTCTCTAGTGCCATGACACACTTGAGAAGCGATGTCAGGCCCGAAGCTCCTTCCGAATGACCCATATTCGGCTAGGAAAATGAAATGTCAGCCTTATACCCTGTCCGTCTGCATCAAGACAATGAAATTCACTTACCTTCACAGACCCGATATACACGCCGCCCGTGCTGCCGAATACATTTGCCACCGCTATAGCCTCTTGCGGATCGCCGCTCGACGTACCCGTGGCATGGCACTCGAAGAACGCAGTCTTGTCCATCTCGTTCTCGAGCCCAGCGGCGCTATACGAGGCGCGAATGAGGGCTTCATGGGCGTCGCCGCTCGGTTTCGTAAGACCAGGCGTCTTACCGTCGCAATTACTAGCCGTGGCGCGTATGACGGCGCGGATGGGATTTCCATCGCGAAGAGCGTCGTCTAGGCGTTTTACATAAATCATGCTTACGGCTTCACCGCGGGCGTAGCCGTCGGCGTCGGCGTCGAAGGACCGTGACGAGGCACCTTTGCTCAGGACGCCGACGTTGAACATAGTCTCGACCTCTATACATTTAAAAGCACAAATTGTTAGGTTGGCCTTTTTGTATACATCCCTACGTCACAATGGGGATGTCCGAGATGACTCACTGGAGGGATTCATGATCAAGTTACATCCTCCTACAAGAGCGCTCGATATCTCGCCTTCTTGCAAAGCCTTAAACGCCACATCAAGGCCGTATAAAGAGGCTGAACACCCCGTTCGCAACACCAAGCTAGGTCACGTCAGCTAATGAGGTCCCGAACGCTTCTTCTCTAAGCATGAGATGTAGGATCATACCTAGGCCCTTTTAAGTCATACTCATACGAGATCCTATTGGCAAGTATAAAGTCGCCAGTACCAGTAAGTTTGTAAAGATGGAGGTCATATCGGTCGTGGTATTGGAGGTCATTCCAGTCTTCTCCAAACGTGCCGACATATACGCCGACATCTTTGCCGCGCCAGCCCGTCTCGCCGGCACTCTCGAAACACTCTCTTTCATTCCGGATTGAAGGTTAACCATTTATTTCAAGTTGATATTTCTTTCCTTTTCAAACGCCACGTGTTGGGGCTTACAGGTTCGCTTGACAAACAGACTTACCTAGTTAGTTCTAAAAGAATGCGCTGTTGCGGATCGACGATGCCCAGCTCTGCGCGCGTCATGGTGAAGAGGGCAGAGTCGAAAGCGGCAAGGTCGACATGGTTGAGCATATAACCATGTGTTTTCCAATGTGGCTTCTCCGAAATGGCGCTAGCGCCAGTACCATGGGCCTCCTCATCAAGCTGAGGGGGAGGCGGCGGCGGCGGCGGGTGCGTGCCATACCGCTCGGCCGGGATACGGGCACAAGCATCACCTTTGTTCAGCAGGAACTCCCAGAGCTGCTCGGCGGAGCTGATGCCGCCTGGTAGGCGCGTCGCCATGCCACAAATAGCCACGGGGATGGGTCCCTTGGGCTGCTTGGGGCTGTCGTTGTCGTCCGTCATAGTCATGGGTGTATCGGCATTTGTTGTAGAGAGGAGGCTTGCTGCTGTGGATTCGCTTCCCGTCGCGAAACCCCTCGGCGGCAGGTCGCTACTGTTGCCGTTGCCGCTGCCGTTGTAGACGTTCGTTTTCGCTACGTCTAGTTCGCCCATGGTGACAAGTGGGCCGGCATAAGTCTAGTGCTTATGGACGAGAAAGATGGTCAAACGAAGTCAGCTAGCTACTACTAGTTGCAACTTCACCAAGACACAGAACCTTGGTATACTGCCTATACCGCCTGAATGACAACTGAGCGTGTGGATCAGGTGCGGTGACGAAGTGACAAGGGCAGAAGAGCGTGGCGCAAGACTAATGATCCTCTTCCGTCAGGGCTCACGAAGCAGATAACATATATGTAAGTTTGAGTACCTTGCGTATCGTATGTATGGAACTTCTCTAGCCCGGTATGTCTAGGATGGTTTTAGAATGGATCTAAGGGTCCTCGAGTTGGAAACACTATATATACCTCAGCCAGGTACGGCTTGTCAAGAGAGTGCATGTTTTCTGCTCTCCAAGGGCAAAACCTGCAGTCGAGAGCTGCAGTCTAGGTTAGCAGTGTTGCTCAGCTAAGACTAGGCTGCCTCTGATCGTTAGCAACAAAGGTCGTCTAACCTAGGCAGCTCTCGTTGATAATGCCTAGATCAACTACCTACACGAAGGTCCTAACCTAACCTAGTCATCTCCCTGCTCGAAACGGCTTACCTGCCTACTTACGACAGGATCATCGTCTCTACTAGTCTCTTACATGCTCTCCCATTCTCTCCAAAAACACCCACCCCGATAGTAATAGGGTGGTATTATTGCCCCTGACGCCTATCTAGGCGTCCGTCTCTTTCAAATAGCAGGTCCGATAGCCCTACAGGATCAGACGAACGTGCACAAAGGGGGATAACGAGCATGTGGGTAAGGTAGGGATCTTAGAGACGGCCTGGGTAGTTCGTCCGATGTTGACTACATAGTTACTTGCTTGGTGCATATGGCTTTTCTGGATCGAGGAGATACCTACCGAGATGCCTGCCGTAGTCGGTCACGACGCCACCAAGATTCAGCCAACCTGCCTACTCATAGAGTGATCGGTAGGTAGGTATACCAAATTCGCCCCCCGTCACCGTCCCACTTCTCTCCCCTTCATCGCAGGTCGCAGGGGCTGAAGCTCGTCTTGTGGTAGTTTTTCCGAGAAGCTGAAGCTGAATATAAAGCTTACGCCAAGCACGGGAGGTGTGTATCTATACGCATGGCACAGGCTCGGATGGTTTTCCGGGGTAATACAAGATATGTATGTATGTATGTACAGATTACCTACATATACCCATGCAAGCGAAACGACACGACCCCCTTCGGAGAGCGAAAAAAAAGCAAAACAGTAGGTAACTTACGGCAGTATGTAAGTATGTAACTAGGTAACATCTTACACTATCGTTAGACTACTATGCGACACATACATTAAATACCTTGTATCATTAGGTAATCTTTAATAATGAATACACCAATATCTATCGGCAGGGACCATGCTGACACGAGTAGATAATATTGTAAGAAGGGCCAACTACTGTCCGCCTCGTGCCCGATGGACTACGACCTGGCCACGCTGACAGACTCAACAACCACCCTTCTATCTGGGCTGCATGCTGCATGCGACATGTGGCAAGGAAACATGGACTTTTGAACATTTGGAACTTGGAGTTTGAGGTTTGGGATTGGGCAGGTAGGTACAGCCTGCCTTCAGATTTTGTATCATGAGATAAAACATTAGATGAGAGGCGTAGTACAACATGAATTGAACGAACGGGATGAACGGGATGTGTTGGATGTCCCGGGACTACGCATCGCCTTCCAGCAAAGCCAGGCACGAAGAGGAACTACGGTTGACCACGGTGAATAAACTCGTCATATATCGTAAAGTACTAGCTATGACAGTAAAATAATACACATAATATGAGAATGCCATTCATGTGATAGTAGGCTTTAGGTGGCTCAAATAGTTCGTGGAGATTCACAACTCGCTTTAATCACTTTTCTTCGCGCTCGTGCTCGCAGGGGCGAAGAAATCCCTGTGCAAGGACAAGACGTCGATACCGGGCCGCAAGCGGGCGGTGACGTACAAGTCCCTCGGCTTGCGGTTGAGACTAGGCTGGTACTGCAGCTTGTAGTCCGGGTCTACTAGTTCAAAGTCGAACTTCTGGAACAGGATCGCCACGGCTACCATGGCCTCCTGCATCGCGAAATCGCTGCCGATGCAGTTGCGAGGCGTGTTTCCGAACGGCTTGAAGGCGTTCTTGGGTAGCTTCTTGACCTTCTCCTCTGACATCCGCTCGGGTTTAAACTCGTCGGCGTCGTCGCTGAACACTGCCGGGTCCCGGTGTAGCGCTGGGATGAAAACTAGCACGCTCTGGCCTCGGTGTATTTCATAGCGACCTCCTAACACCACGGGGGCGCCATCTTCCACTAGGGGTGTGACGGCGAACATTTGTGCTGGTGGTTCGAGACGTAAGGCCTCAAGCAAGCAAGATTTGACGTACGGTAGCATGTTGAGGTGATCAACCGTCATGACACCGCCCTCAAGGACCCCGTCTATTTCCTCCTGCACCCTGGCGTAGGCGTCTGGATGGCGGATTAGGTTAAGGATGAGAAATGACAACAGGCCAGCGGTAGTGTCGTGACCGGCAAATAAGAACGTGATCATGTTGTCGATAATCATCGGGTCTGTAAGCTGTTTGCCCGTGACAGGATCGCGACGGTGTAGCATGGCCGTGAAGACGTCTTGTCTCGGTTTTGATGCGTTCTTCTCGAGCCTCCTCCGACGCGCGAGGACATCGGCGCAGAAGTTCCTAAGGAAGTCGTTGTTCTCGTCGAACTGCCGATTCGCCTCCCACTGCATCCACGTGTACCATGCAGGCCGATTCGATCGCCGCTGGATCTCGGCAAATATGCCGCCGAAGCGCCGGACGAAAGGATGGAACTCGTCGTGATAAAATGAGTTGAAGCGCGTGTCCATGGCGGTCAGGGCGATGGTGTCGAGCGTCAAACGCATAAAGTCAGCCGAAACATCGATTGGACACTCGGGCCCGTGTCTCGCCCACTTCAGCGCCAGCTGAGACGTAATATCCAGCATCTCATCAAACATGTTCCTGATTGACACCGGCGTGAAAGCCGGGTTCAGTGTCCGGCGGGCTAGGCCCCAACTCTCCTGCGCCGTGTCGGCTGTGAAAAGCCCATCGGGAATCACTTTGGACAATGCGCCTATCGCGCCCATGATATGTTTAGTAAACTCCTTGCGCGAACACACTTCGTTCACTAGTTCGTGGGACCCAAGCATGATCCTATCGATGCCGCCGAGATGGAGCTTGTATATCCGACCCCACTGCTCAGTTAAAGCCATAAAACTCTGCATCGTGTTGTTCACATCGATGTCGAGCAAATTGCCGATCAGCGGCCAGCCGCGCGGTCCTGGTATTGGCTCCATTGCTTTGCAACCGCCTCAGGAGCAAATGGCCGTGAACGGAAAACTAGGGAGAACCTCGGTATGTGATATGAGCAGTCACAACCAGTCGTGCCATCGGTCGGACAGTGCCCGGTACCAATTTTGGATAGCAGCAAAAGTCACCCAGGACAAGCAAGAAGGCCAGTTCTTTTACGGTCCCTAAGACAAAGAAAGAGGGTAGACATGTCGGATATCGATGCCGGGGGCTACCAAGGGGTTGTGGGCGTATTCTAGCTTGATCGCAAAGCCACAGCGTTGGAACGTCTCAATCCGTGGATATCTCGAGAACATCCAAGTACTCAGTGAGATACCTAGCCAGGCCTATACTGACCCGGGTGCCAAGGTAATCTGTACTCGTCTACCACGTATAATGGTGGTGTAGCATTACCACTTGCAGGGGCGCAGGTAACAGCAACCCAATTTTTATCCATGGGTGTGGTCCTGCATATCAGCTGCAGGACCTATAAGGCATCATTTCTGGTTTGCCGCGAAATATGCAGCCAACAAAAGCCAGAAGCCACGGCCACCAGACTCGCTGGTACTTGTTCGTCTTCCAAAGCTTAAAAATAAAAATAAAAACCTCGAATGCACAGAGGGTCGGCACGATCCAAAGCAAAAAGTACCATGTCAAGAAGTTCCAAGAACGATTCCCCTTCTGTAGACCAAGCTGAGAAGTCTCAAGCAACATCTGCCGACCAAGTTCTCACGGCAGACCCTGAAAATGAAGCCGACTTCAAGTTGGGAAAAAAGGAGCTCCTAATTCTCCTAACTATGGCGGCACTTAACGTCATTCTTGCCCTGGATGCCACAGTTCTACCACCAGCGTTGCCAGTAAGTACATTACCTTTCTCCTTCCGAGTCTTACACTTTAAATAGTCTAATGCACAAGCTAGAAACTTGCCAAAGAACTGAAAGGTACTGCGGTAGAAACCTTCTGGACCGGCAGCTCCTATCTTTTGGCAAACGCCGTCTTCGTGCCGTTCCTAGGAGCCGTGTCCGATCTGGTAGGCCGGCAAGCGGTGCTACTCTTCGCCGTCATCATGTTCACCGTGGGCACTATCATCTCCTCGCTCGCGAAGAACTTCACGATGCTCCTAAGTGGACGAGCCATCCAGGGCGTCGGCGGCGGCGGCATCTACACTATGTCGTACATAGTCGTGTCCGACATCGTCCCCCTCCGCCAACGGCCAAAGTATCTCTCGATGATCATTGCCGGTTGGGCACTCGGAACGGTTATCGGGCCCGTGACAGGCGGCGCTGTCGCTGAACACGCGATGTGGCAATGGATCTTCTACATTAATTACCCCTTCTGTGCCCTGGGTCTTTTGGCTGTCCCCTTCGCTTTCCGGAACCTCAAACTACAGAACCAGCCACCCTTGCTGACAGCTTTGCGTCGAATCGACTGGGTTGGCAGCTTCCTCTTCATTGCGGGGGTTTCAAGTTTCCTGATCGGATTGACCTGGGGCGGTGTCCAATACGAATGGCGCGATTATCAAACGTGGGTTCCCATCCTTCTCGGGGCACTTGCCACGATAGCCTCTCTGGTATATGAAGGTTATGTCCCCGGTGCGCCATTTGTCCACTTGTCCGTCTGGAAGAGCACGTCCGCCTGTCTGGTCTTCGTGTTGACGATCGTGGGCGGGTTTGAGCTGTACACACACCTCTATTACCTCCCGTTTTATATGATCTCCGTCAAGGGCTTGAGCACTACCCTAACGGGTGTCTACATCATGGCAACAACACTACTGGTAGTGCCAATCAGTATCATTTCGGGGCGGCTAATGACACGCTTCGGCTCTTTCCTCTGGTCGATACAGCTCGGGTTTGCCTGCCTCGTCGTGTCAAACGGTGTTCTGCTGCTGATCAATCAGCACCGCAGTCTGGTGGCGCACTTATTCCTCATCCTTAGCATATCCGTCGGCCACGGTCTCATCGTCCTGTCCGTCAGCATAGCGACGCAAGCTATCGCGTCGACACGTGATATAGCGTATGCCGTGTCCATGTTCACGTTTTTGCGCCAGTTCGGCATTTGTCTTGGAGTGGCTATTGGTGGTACCGTGTTCGAGAACGTACTGCTGCACGCTCTAGAGCGGCATGGCTTCCCCCATGACGTGGCGCTAGCGACGGCACGCAATGCAGCGGCCTTCTCCGGGCCGTTGACAGCTATGCCCAGTGGCACTGAGAAAACAGCCTATCTGGACGCCTTTGTCGAGGGCTTCCACGGCATCTTTTACCTACTATTAGCCTTGGCTGCTGTCTCACTCCTCTTGTCTTTCTTTATCAAGCACCACGACATGAACATGCAGCTAGAGTCAGATCACAGAATAAAAGGCAGGGCTCGCGCAGACCCAGCCTGACGGCTCCAGAGCGTTATTAGTTAGAAAGCGCGGCCAATTCGGGCCGTTTAGAAAGCCAGGTATGTTTTCTTGGGGTTCGCTGCATGGCCAGATAGTACTGATGTTAATTCGACGATGATTCGCTCATTCGATGAGGTGATTACACGCAGTCTTAGGCCAGGCCTCTTCATCATCAGCTGCTCTTTATATGGTACTACGTAGAAGTGAAAATGATTGCACTAGTTGCTTGGTATGCTGTGCTATAGCCCATGGATAATTGGTCCCAAGCCAATTCAGCTGAAATGCGATGCGACCCTCGCGTCGGATGTTGGTCTGATAATTGAGTGAAGCTTGTTCTAGACCCTGCAAGAGGTAGCGTTGAAGAAGGTCGGCATCATCCCATGTGGTTAGGTATTATCCGAGCTGTTTGGCCACTTAAGTAGGCACTCACCAGCCACAGTTGACATAATCAAGTGTACATCTGTATGTAACATCATACTAAGGTATGTAACATCATATGTAACTTGAAATTCCCGTCAACCTTAAGACCACTTCAAGTCCAAAGTTTTGTAAGGCATGCATGTACACAGGTGGTTTCATCCGATCCACTAACCTAGGTATATGCAGGGCTCTTCGTCTGACACCTACACTACCCTATTGACTGTCGCTTGCCTCGGAAGAAACCGAAACCGTTTCGGGGCTGAGTGGAGTTTCGCACGACAGTTATCTGCGGCTATAGCTCCGACTGTGCACATGCAGTCACAAAGATCATGAGCATGCCTTTCCCCTATCTCTTGTTTCGTATAAGTAGACAGGTGAATCTGAAGGGATTTTCCCTATACTATCCGTTACGTTAGATTATAAAGATCAGCGTCTTCGCAATACGAATGTAACAGGCTAGGTTGGGATGTGTTATGGCATCCATGTGTTCAGCCTTCAACATCAGAGGGTCGATTGGCTTCCCGGGCACCGAGCTGATGATTAGGTTTCATTGGCCTGATCACATATAAGGACCTTACATATTGCAGCCCATTTGTCCTTAGCCGTATATCCAGCCACTCATTTCAATATTTGCCATGTATCGTATGCATTGTCGGTGTGTAAGACACGCCTAATGCTACATACCGGTCATCTGAATTCTGTAGATGACAAACAGCGGGAGGCAAACAGCGGGAGGGGAGTCGATATAGTAATAGAGGGTGGTGGCTAGCTGTGGTGAACACTTTCAGCTCCTTCGCTTCCATGAGTTCTCGTAGCTTGGTTACGCTTGTCTGTCCCCGCAGAACCCCTTCCCCCTTCCTCTCTGTCATCGATATGGAGAGGAGGAAGGGACCTGGACCTTGGAGCATAAGCCCCAATATAACCCCTCGGGCATCTAACCTGAGTATATCCCACGGAGCATACGAATAGCTAGATGCCGCGCTGCCACTCCGCTTTATAAGTGCAAACATACCGAAATCTGACGATATTTAGTTTCTCCCGTTCAGAACTCAATCCTGCTGTTATGCACGACATCTAAAAGCCGCGTATCTGATTAGTCCTCCAGCCCTAGTTGTCATGTCGGCTCCGCCAGGATCCCCCGCGGCGCTGCTTGCCTCTCTCCCCAAGTGTGGTGTCAGTTCCCCTCTTACCCAGTCTTCGAAAATCGGGCTGACATCCTATCGCTTTATAGTTCAACTGCCTCCTCGAAGCCATTGAGAGCCATTCTGACTGCTCGCCTACGGACCCGGCTTGTGCCTGTTCCAGTCAAGCCGTCCAAGCAGCTGCCGGTGCATGCGTATTGAAATCATGCGCCATACCAGAAGCGCTCACAACCCAAAATTTGACCAACACGCTCTGCGGCGTTGTGCCAGAGTACGATGGAACCAATGCTCCCATCATCTATACCTTCGTCGCCGTTGCTTCTCTCCTCGTAGCATTGCGCTTCGTGGCTCGGTTGACTAAGCGTGTTCCGCTATGGTGGGACGATTACTCGGCTCTCGCGGCCGTTCTCATTGCCATTGGGTTCACTGTACTGTGCGGAGTTTGTAAGTTGAGCTGGCCCGTCCTGGTGTCCCTTGATAGAAACTGATTCTTGGGCAGTCGATAGCCTGGGAGTGGGATATGATCTGTGGGTCGTAAAACAAGAAAATATCTCGACAATCCTTATCGTATGTTCCGTCCAGTCGAGTCTCTAAAAACGTGTTTGCTAGAGCTCCTAACGTTTCTCCTCCGTCCTAGCTGTTTTGGGCAGCCCTGTTGTGCTATGCCTCGTCGCGGTTCTTCGTCCGCCTGTCCATCAGTCTGTTTTTGATGCGTATCTTCCGTGTGGCAGGTGCGCGACCCATTATCATCACCACCCTAGCCCTCAACGCGGCCATCACCGTCACCTACGTGTTCTGCATCATCTTTCAATGTACCCCGATACCATTTTTCTGGAATGGGTGGGATGGCATGCACGACGGGTTCTGCATCGACCGGTGGGCCATCTTTCTCACAGGCGGCATTATTGCCACTTCGCTAGATGTCGTTCTCATCGTGTTGCCTGTGCGCTGGGTTTCTCAGCTGCAATTCTCGCGCACTAATAAACTCACCACCCTGGGCATGTTTTCTCTCGGCGTGATGTAAGTCTTGGTTTCTTTCTTTTCATCCCTCTTCAAGGCCGTTCTCCACCTGCTTGAGGATGTGACTGACATATCTGTTGTTTCATATAGCGTCATTATCACCAGTATTATGCGCATAGTGTCCCTATATCGGTTCACACACTCTGATAACTTGACACGAAATCTTCCCGCTCTCGCCATCTGGGGTGGGTTGGAACTCTATGTTGCGATTATCTGTGCCAGCCTGCCTAGTCTTAGACCGTTACTCACCTTATCCTTGACACATATCAAGGCCTGGACAACAGGCGCGTCGAGAAGCAATGGCTTCTCTACTTTAGGTCCGTCCTCCAACCACCGGATGCAGAGCGGAGGCCAGAAGAAACTTCTAAGCGACGACGGCTATAGCCTCAGTAATGTTGAGGCAGGCAAACTCACACCCAGATAATATGTACAAGTATATCTTGAGACTAGGTAGAGGCCAGGAAAGACAAACTGTGAATACCTCAAGGAGGCATCAGAGAATAAAATCTAGGACATGTGTAACTGTATACTTATTCCAACAAATATAATCCAGGCTGGGAAGAAAAAAAGGGCCTCGGTCGGGTGAGCTAGTGGTTCGGGGCGCATGAAGGGTATCTAATTACAGAGTTATGAATACTCAAACGCAGATTTAGCGGCATGTAATTTATGAAAATAAAGTAAAGAAAAAATTTATCACCAAAAAAGAGTTGCTAGGTAGTATTTTCCCCAACTTCTTCTTGCTAGCATCCCAACGTTCAACCGGAAAACAGTGCACGATTTCAGGCCGTGAGGGCGGTTATTCCTAGCGACCAATTCTTACCACTTGACCATTGAAGCGAAGCGGTAATCGTCCTTGTTGGAAGAACTGGCCTGCTACTATTGTAACTTATATCTCATTGACAATTGTATATACGTACCAGGTCAATACAGGCTATGATACAGTGTATATACTGTACAATGTCGTTCTGAACCGGTAACAGCCGGCAAACTAAATTATCGGCTGTGAATCTCTCCAAGTTTGATACCGTATACCTACAAGACGAAAGAGGTCAAATGGACGCATTGGACTTTTCTACTTGACCATGTTACCAGCGCGATGGGTGTGCCGACGCTGCCTCACGGTCCTAGCCCGGCCCTTGAACCGGCCTTTCATCCGTCTAGCTAGCACTGGCATGTTTTCAAGCTGCCCCAAATGTACGAATCCTTGGACATTATAGACTAACGTTCATTAGACGCGACAAGTAGCCTACCGCCCGTCCTCCTCGAGCGCGCCCGGAGCATCGCTAAGGAACACGACCAGCTCACCCGCGCCCTCGAATCCAACTTCGATGGCAAGACGGCTAAGCGAGTTGGCGAGCTGTCGAGAGTGGTAGCGGCATTGAAAGAATGGGACGCCGCACAATCCTCTATTGTCGAGCTCACAGCTCTCCTAAACTCGAAAGATGCGAAGGATGAGGAATTACAGCAATTGGCTCGCGACGAGCTCTCTGCCGCCCAATCGAGCCTCGAGCCTCTTGCTACCGCCTTATCCGTCTCCTTAACACCTCGCGATCCCTTCGCCGACATGTCCTGTATGCTCGAAATCCGACCCGGTCCCGGTGGTATGGAGGGGCGATACTTTGCTGACTCTCTCGTTCGCATGTATCGCCAGTACTGCTCTCGCGTAGGGTTACAGGTTCAAGTTGTGAAATATGAGCTTGCTGAAGGTGGCGAGTCTACGGGTAGCGCCGCCGAATCGCCGTTACAAGAAGCCGTACTGAAAATTCTTGATGAAGGAGCCTATGACAGGTTCCGAAGTGAAGCGGGTATGCACAGGGTACAACGTGTTCCGTCGACTGAAAAGAACGGACGCACACACACGAGCGCCGTCGCCGTTTGGGTGCTACCTTCATTCCCGGAGAACAGTGCTTCCGAAGAGGACCCGACCAACCCTGAAAGCATTTTCTACGTGGACCCGGCTGAGGTTGAAGCAGAGAAGATGCGCTCAAGTGGTGCAGGTGGACAGCACGTCAACAAGACAGAAAGTGCCATCCGTCTAACCCACCGGCCGACAGGTATCAGTGTCTCCATACAAGATTCACGGTCACAGCATGCCAACCGCAGGGCTGCCTGGGCGTTACTCCAATCACGAATTGCCCAAAGGCGGAGGGAAGACAGGGAAGAGCAGGCAATGGCGCTGAGGAACAACGTGCTCAGCAAAGACAAGATCACGCGCGGCGACAAGATTCGGACATATAATTACAGTCAAGATCGCTGCTCCGACCACAGGAGCGGGCTAGACGTCCACAACCTTCCTGATGTCCTAGAAGGCGGCGAGACCCTGGACAAGGTGATCGACAGCGCAAGAGCGTGGCTTGTCCAGAGGGATATCCGAACCATGATGGCCGAGGAAGAAGCAAAAGCATCGGCTGCTGTATCTAAAGATATTAAGAAAGCGAAATAATGGCTATTTCGCGTGTAGAAGAACCCGTTATAAACCCTGTATACTACCTAGTTAATATGCCTGAATGACTGTGATTGTATTAAATAGGCTTCACTAGAGGCATACTGGAGGCATATCGCATTCGACACCATTGTTTCTTCTTTGCCATGTCGACTATTCCTATACCCAGACTCAATCTTTTGTAAGTCCAACCCTTCGACGGAGCACCACAAGTAGTTATCTTGCTCTTGGTTCTACATATGTATTAACTGGGTTAGTTCGTTCCCACGTTCCAGCGCAGGGTAGCAGAGTCGATCTCGCTGCGGAACTAACTGTGTTACCCAAAGTTTGCCGTTATTTCCGCCGATCAGCCTATTAGTTAGAACTTAGCAACTTTGGAACGCCCCTCTCCCCACCTACAGCACGCCGCAGTAGATTCCCATAAAGTATTTTTGCTCGGACCACGAGCTGGGATTCCGGGCATTACTGAATAAAGAGCCTACATACTCCAGCGACGATTCAATGCTCTGTCATTAGGGTTTAGTGAGCAGGCTCTACGTTCTTCCTCTTGTTCCACTTCCAACCCCCCGCCTCCCCACGAAGCACTTCGCTTAAATTCAGCCGATTTTCCAGACCGCCGGAGACGGGACTACAAATAACAATTGGCCGTGACAATCTGCAAGGATTCCCCGTTGTTGTGCTCCAAGTATCAACAGCTTGTTCAAGCAGCTTCCTGTCTTGGCAAGCTTCCCCAGTTTCGCCTCGTACTCCGCATTAGTCCAAGCTAGACATGCTAGACATTGCTTTGCTCCTATTCGTCAGGCCGGCAGGCACAATATGGGACAAGATAAGGCGCCTAGTTACTTGATAATGGAAATATGTTTTAGGAACGTGAGATAAGTCTCGACGGTGTAACTGTATTCTCACGGTTACATGCCATTTAGCTGCGGAGATGAAGAATGTCTGCCTGTGGCGCAATGGTAAAAGTGTAGGTAGGTGCCGGTCATTCTGTTGGGAAACCGAGAATCCAGCAAGTACAGCGGTAGGTAAGTAGTTTATTAGGTTCCTCTTATTGAATGGCAGAGGTACACCTGCCGATCAATTCCCACATACAGGGCTATCTATCTGCATACTATGTATGTATTTGCTAACCTAGACCCTCATCACCCCCCAGTCAAGATGAAGCGGATTAAGAGATAGCAACGATCCCACCGTCCAGGGTTGCATCTGCATCGTGAGCCAAAGCTGCGCGCCTGTACTACGTAGACTGGGCAAGTACATGGGTATATATCGTGCGACGTGCCCCCATTTCTCTCGGCGGCTTGAAAGCTTGTCTTGTCTTGTCTTGTCTTGTCGCCTAGTTCTGTGGTCCTGGGGTGAACCATACCGATAGTAACACAGACAGCAAACAGGGAACCACAACGAGGCAATCAATTGGCCCGAAAAGCAGACTGTTAAGCTTACTTTCACAAACGCGACAAGCAGGCAGACAAGGACAATAAGATGCGCTCCTCCACCATCATTGGCGGGCTCTTGTCTGTGGCCGCTGTGGCCGGGGCGCGGAGCTGGCAGCATGTCGGAAAGAAGCAGACTGATAAGCTCGCGGCACGCAGCGAAGGCAATCCCCTAGAGCACTACCTTGCCACACGCCAGGTGCCCAAGCCACGGTTTGCCAACGACAATACCACTAGTAAGTCCATCCATGTGCACCGTGTTCTCATACATGCATAAGTACGTATGCGGATCGACGCGGGTCGACGCGGATCGGGAAGTACCCGAAGCTTGGGAATCGACTGACAGGTGCGTCGCGCAGAGTTCGCCGTCAATGGAACGGGTATCCCCGACGTAGATTTCGATGTCGGTGAATCGTACTCCGGATACCTCCCCATCAGCGATGACCTGGACGACAAGAACGAGCTATTCTTCTGGTTCTTCCCCAATAGCGAGGGCTCCGATGCCAAGGAGATCCTGTTGTGGCTCAACGGAGGAGTAGGTAGCCTTCTTCCCAGTCTTGATCCCGGGTGGCTTGGCGAAACTTTAATCTTGGCTGGCTCGTCTCACTAACACTATCTACTTTGCAGCCTGGCTGCTCTTCTTTCGAAGGTCTGGTCCAGGAGAATGGCCCGTTCCAATGGCAATACGGCACTCTGAAGCCGGTCCCCAACCCTTGGGCATGGAATCGACTTATCAACACTGTTTGGGTGGAACAGCCCATTGGGACTGGCTTCTCGCGCGGTGAAGTGACAGCCACGAGCGAGGAAGACGTGGCGAAGCAGATGCTAGGATTCTGGAAGAACTTCATAGATACCTTCTCCATGCAAGGTTACAAGGTCTATATTGCCGGCGAGTCGTACGCCGGTCTCTATGTGCCCTACATCGCCTCGGCCATGGTTGATGCCAAAGACACCAAGTACCACGACCTGCAGGGTATCTTGATCTACGATCCGGTCCTCGCAGGCGGCGCTGTGCAGGACTCCGTTACCACCGTCCCCTTTGTCGACTATCACCACAGCTTGTTCACATTTAACCAAAGTTTCAGCGAGCACATCCACGACCTGCACGATACCTGCGGCTTCGCCAACTACTCAGATAAATACCTCACATACCCACCGCCCGGTCCGCAGCCAGCCAACTATGACGAGACCTTGAGCGAGGATTGCCGCGGCCTGTGGGAGCTGGTTCTCGACAACACGCTCAGCATTAACCCGTGCTTTGACGTGTATCAAGTCGCGACCACATGTCCTCTCCTTTGGGACGTTCTAGGCTTCCCCGGCTCCATCGGCTACAGCCCCGCCGGCGCTGGTCCTGTCTACTTTGACCGCGAAGACGTGAAGCGTGCTATCCATGCCGACGTTAACAAGACATGGGAAGAGTGCGCCTCGACCGATGTTTTCGTGAATGGCACCGATACCTCTGACCCGTCAACGTGGCACGCACTGCCCAACGTCATTGACGCAACAAAGAACGTCATCATCGGCCACGGCACGCTGGACATGATCCTGCTCCCTAACGGCACCCTTCTCAGCATCCAGAACATGACCTGGGGCGGCAAGCTAGGGTTCCAGAGCGCCCCGGTTGAGCCCTTCTTCGTGCCCTACCACAAGGATTCCACCGCTTCCGACATCTACGCGGAGACCAATGCGCTCGCCCTCGGCAGCATCACCGGCGCGGGCATATTCGGAACGGCGCATACCGAGCGTGGCCTCACTTTTGTCAGCATAGATCTCTCCGGGCATATGGTCCCACAGTTCGTAATTTTATAAATACTGTTTAGCCTTAGGAACAGGAAGGGTTTGGAACTAATAACTTAATAGGTACGCCCCCAGCGCTGGTTTCCGCCACCTCGAGTTCCTCCTGGGCCGCATCGACAGCCTGAGCTCCACCAAGGCCTTCAGCATCGAGAGCAACGTCACACAACCCGCGGCCGACAGCCTGGGAAGCGGCACCGGCCCGGCCACTTTTAGCGCGAGGTCCGGCAACAGCACTAACGACAGTGGTAAAGAGGACAACGATAGTGCCGCGTCATCTTTGAATATCGCCGGCTCGCTGGTGCTCGGCGCTTTGGCTATCGCGGCTATGATGAACTTGTAATCGAGACGTATTCAGGACAACATTGTTTGAGAAAGAATCGTAACTAAATAGCCACATATAGTGCACCCAACGGTACAAGTTAAGCCTTGTGGAAGCGTCCATCTATAATCTCCGTGAACCTAGTGAGGTGCGAAACAGGGTTGGGCGTGTTGCCGCCTGCCTGGCTTTCTGCTCTTGAACTCTATAAACAGGGTGACTATTGATGGGAATCTGGGCAATAAACTCAATCATCGCCATCTTCCTTTCCCTTCTGCTCATAGGCTCGTCAGATATGGACGGCTTCGGACCACCAGAACAAACTTTCCACGTCATAGTAACGACCCCTGGCAAGTGATCTCTAAGCCGTCACAGTTATATATGTACAGGTCAACTGGTATCTTGTCCAGATTATAATCGATGACATTCTTCCTATACTAATTGCAATACCCCCTACAACAATACATAACACCAGATTAACAATCCCGATGATGAACCACCTCTTCAAAACCCAACTCCGGGATGAGTAATCCGATGACGGGGACAGGTGGCGTAATGAGGGAATAGCCGAAACCTATCGCGACGATGCGCTCTATACTCCGGGAAATGGGCTATCTCATGTGAGACCCCGGCCCAGGTCCGCCAGAAGAAGAAAGGGGGAAAAAATTAAAATACTTAAAATAAGAGACGAGTGCCCAACTAACAACGAAAGGACAGAGCAAATTTTCCCCTACCGCTTCCCGGCGCTTTCGAGACACTGATCAGGCGATCAAGCAAGGGAAAAGGAGAGTATTCCCAAGGTGAAGAAAGTAGTAAAAAAAAGAAACTGTCTGTATTTTTTTTTCCTTCTTTGCTTCTTATTTTTCGTCCTTCTTGCTACCATTGGTCAATAACCACGAGCTTCCAGGAAGTAAGGAGAATGAGACACCTGATACTATGACATCGTTATCCTTTAATTCAATATTTATGTCTGGAACAACATCTTCATCTTAGTTGGCGGCTCTTATCTGGGAATTAATCTGCAGTAGAGAGATTGGGTTGAGATGGTCGGCGAATACTCCTGTCTTGTCTTAATGGCCTAGGTATACTCTCTGTTACTTTTTCTGCGAAGCTCTTCCGTACTACTGTTATCCCCCAGCATGTCTTTGGACATAGTGCCCATAAACTATACGAACCTGTCTCACCAGACAGCATGTCCAGATCTTCCTAGTCAGAAACATGTCGGGATATGTTCCCGGGACTACCGAATGCAGATCGAATGAGGAAGCAAAAAGGACGAGGGTGCAAAAAAACAGAAAAGAATAGACGTACAACACCAGGGATTCGCTGGTCGTCACCGACCCAACTACTAATCTGGCTCTCACCGGCTTATCTATGGGAGAGCGGACGGGATCCCGAGTTTTCCGGTGGGTATGGTCGTACGTGTCAGAATCGAGTGTTGTTGAAGCTTACGTATGGTCTGTCGAAACCCATTTTGTCCGGAGTCTGCGGTCACTCATGTTCCCCATCGATTTAGGCCGTAGCACAGAGAGGTTAGACGCACGAATGCTTCCTTTTAAGAAATACCATAATTCCTATGTTGTGTGGCTTGCATGAAGAAACGGACGCGTAGGTATAGGTAGGTAGGTATAACATCAGCAGGATGGCGCGGGCGAACTCTCGTATCTTAGTAGATACGCATGCATGTCATCGCCAACCCGCCTTAGCTTTCACGCCATCAGCCACAGTCAAATTATATACTGAAACACGGTCGAAAGGCGAGGCTACTTACTCAGTATATATCCCTCATACCTCTATTAGTCTCCGTTAGTGAGGGAAAAGAAAGCTACAGATATGGGTACTAAATACGAGCTAAACACATTCACTGGCCCTGGCGAAAGGGGGTGGACGAGAGGGACAATCCCAGAAGCAAGCCACTGATGCGCTATCTCCGAGGGATCGAGAGCAAAAGGACTTTCTAAGAGAGGGCACGGTATAGCCGCAATATCTCCTTGATTACCTAACCTACCTATGTATATATTTCTCAAATGCGTTTCTGCCGATGGCGTCAATAACGGCTGGGGGCATATGGAAAACGTCAGCACAGAAAAAGACAGCTTCGCTAATCTGTCTCTTACGTGCCTATATGTAAGTAGACGGCCGGAAGGAGTCACAGATACAGTAACGGGCTCCTTCGAAATCTCATGGTGGGAGCTCGTTACGCACCCGATTAATCATCAAGTTTCTATTTTATACAGCGTCACTTCCTAGTGCACAGTCTTTCTGTATGAGGCAATTCCGTGGAAGCATGAATCGAAAGGTGCCTTTCGCAGATCGGTTGGACCTGCGTTTCACTACTACTACTACAACACCGTTTTTGCACTGACCACGCGAGGTAGGTGGGATTTGGCAGTATTCCGACCAACTTAGGAAGAAAAACGGCCAGAAAACCATATACTTACCTAAGGAAGGCAGTGCGGGATGACGGAATTTTAGACGTATTACATACATACATGCATCTGATATTATTACATAAACGTAGGCATAACCATGCCAGCGCGTATGACCAGGGAGCCCTAAAGCCACCGCCGCCGCAGATGCACGTTGGCTCGTTTAACGCCAAAGCGCACATGGGGTAACGACGCCACCAAAATCAGCTTTACATAAAGTAGGGACATAAGTGCATCTGCACTGTACATCTGTACTGTACCGTAGTATGTAATGGTAAAATGGTAGGTATTGCCCTAGCTGTGGGGGCCTGGCCCAACGGATTCATGTACGTGTAAGTAAATGCTATACTGTATGTATATCGTCCACGTATACAGCAGTATACCGCCTGGTTATCCGACAAGATTCGTGTGGGTAGGTGCATTCGAGGTTTGACCGCTAGAAACGTACGAAGGACTCGTAATGGACATCGATAAATACTTTGGTAAAGAAGTGAAGCGGGTCTCGGCTCCTGCTCTATCTGCAAAGTAGGTACCTAAGGTTAGTGCTCAAGAGGTTCCAATGGCGGGTTCTCTAGACTCTTGTTCTCAAGCTTACCTGTTAGTACAAACATTTGGCGGGCGCATTTATCATTATACTTGAATGCGGCGTGGTTTCATGACTAGCAGAGTCCAGTTATCCTGTTTACCGAGATGCCAATTGGCCATGAAGGGGTTGACACGTACACATCCTTAAGTGATCAAAAGAATAGTATCTGGCTAGGTGTTGCTAGATAGAATGGCTCACTGCGCCCAGATATTTCAGCTCGCTATAATTTGTGTTTCTCTACTGACAATCGCTCAGCCCTATGAAAATGACCTACATACGGTCTGTCTTGCTTTGGGTAAGTACCTACTATATTGTTCATCGTACCGAGATTGAATTATTATGCTAATTCACAAGGTCAAAGATCTTACTGTGTATATATGGTAACTGACAGGGTAAGAGGGAGTGACCAAAGAAGATATAAAAATAATAACTAGATCATGGATGCTCCAGACCGGTTGCTGCATAAGGCATCAATATTCGAGTAATATGACTCGGGGCCTTGCAATCATTCGGAACGAGCGGGTTCGATTTGCCCTGGGTAAGCAGGTGAGTATGTGTTATGTTATTGTTACCTGGTGTTTGAATAACAAAACACTCCTTCTCTGTGTACCAATCCGTCGCCATATCGAAATGATACCCATCTTAGACGGCAAGTTATGTTACGAGGCTCTGGACAACATGGAAGAAGCCTTATTAATAATACCTACCTGGAACAGGAGGAGTCACGACGACTCATGAAGCCCGCGTGTGCTGTGCCACAGCCTATGGTATAAGTATACAGGTAGACGTCGGATAGTAGCCGGTAGTACGGTTAAGGCATGGAATGCAACGTGATAAGGAGATTAGTACCTATGTAAGTACTATGTAGGTACTGTAAGTACAGATGTATGCAGAGGAGAAAAAGTGGGATTTCGTATTGATGGGGCATGGAACCACAATTATGGCGCACTTTTGCTAGCATGCACAGAAGCGTCCTGATCATTGCCGTTTGAAGTAGCTGCAAGATCGGAAAAAAAAAAAAAAAAAAAAGAAATTATGTACATACGTTTCTAGCGGGAATAGGCTTGTCACGTCATCTGCGGACAGAGTCTGCGAGAGAGAGATAAATGCTTATTTGTTCTATTCTTCGTTTCTTAAGGGGTTACCTAGGCTAATAATAGACGATGGTTATGTACATACCTACGGAACACGCCAAAGTATTTATCTAACCACCTCGTATATCTCTTGTGCTTGTACTGTATATATATGCTCGCTGTTGTATTGTACACGACAATTGATCACTTGGTGGTCGCTCTCTCTTGACATATTGGAAGAATATTGAGGAAGAATGAGCCGCTTCTGTTGTTATTCTACTGTAGGTTTACAGATGTATGCTGTACGATAGTAGTAATCCCAAGCAGTGTTGGTTATTGGTTATGTGGCGTGAGATCCGAAATGAAAGCTGACCCAGCCAAGATAGCCACGTCTGTTAGTTAGAGCAGCGTTGGTACCTACGTACCAGGTATGTATGCCGTATTGCTGTACCTGCATTGGCGTTGTGAGACCGTGTTACCGTGCTACCGTGTTACTTTGACGAAAAACCTGCAGGAATCCTGAGAATTCGGTAACGGGCTTGAATGAACTCAGTATCGAACAAGCTATACTATGGGAAGCATACGATGTAGATATTTGCAAAGTGGTAACCGTAGTGTCCAAGCCTTTCACTTTGCTGTTCTCTCTATCTCCACAGCAGTACCTCGTTCTGGTGTAGAGAGATTCATCTTCATGTACTATAGTAGAGAATGTTACCAAGAGATTAGAAAATCACTTCCTGTTCAGGAACAGTTGTTCATCTGGCTCATCTCCCGCTCCCCTTTTCCAAGAGGATTCTTCCTGGTGGGTTCATTGTCATCGCCGACTGGGTTTCTTACTGGCCTGTGACTAGGGTAGCCCTACCACTACAGAGGCTAACCTGCCCAGACGGTCACATCAACAACAGAGAACCCTGCTCAGGCCCAGTCATGAAGTGGGCTCTCGGGAAATTCGTCAACATAATAGATTCGGTCCATCTCGCCAACTTGTGCTCGGACTTACCCTATTCTAGCTAAGGGAAATGGAGCATCACAGCGCTCGCTCCAATCATGCACCAACTCATGGCCCATCAGCGCTTGTCGCTTTTATCTGCAGAGTCTGCGCAGAGGCTAGTCTGTCCTTCATTAGGCACAGCCCTCGTCAGCAACAGGGTGACACGCCTAGCCTACCTAGCAGAAGGGTCGAAGGGTCGTATGGGCGGTAGTGCCGTAGGATGGAGAATCGGGGATGAAAGGAACAGTGGATGAGGGTACATACAGCACACCTAGTCAGTAGTAATTAGACTAGTAGAAATGAGGCACTTATTTAAAATCTAGGGCAGCCCGCCGCGTTGCTCAGAATGGGATCTTTCCTCTCTCTTACGCCGTTCTGATCGTCAAGTACAACTTCCGAGCTCAACAGTCTGCTCATCGACGTATTCACGTCATCCACTCTTTAACAAGCTCTAGTCACTCTTTATCGCTAGAATAATATAATCAGTAGCAATGGCTCCCTCGTTCGTTAATACCGTTGGCGCTGCCACGGCCATCTTCGCCGCCACGGCCAACGCCGCCAACTATGGCCGTCATGTCTTCGCTGAGCGTGCCCCCAACAACTACCCCGTCTACGGATACCCTGTTTACACGCCCAGCACTATAGCCACCACTGCGGCTCCCACTACCAGCGGTGTCGAAAGTTACTCAACCGTCCCCGCCACTAGCAACACCCTGCCCGCCACCAGCAGCACTCCCAGCACTCCCATCAGCACTCCTGGTAGTGGTTATCCCACTGGCAGTTATCCTGGCGGCGGCAGCAGCAGCAGCGCCCCTGGTAGCACCCCCGGCAGCAGCGGCAGCAGCACCGCTCCCGGCAGCGTTCCTGCTTCCGGCTATCCTACTGGCGGATATCCTGGTAGCAGCGGCAGCAGCACGGCTCCTGGCAGCATTTCCCCCTCTGGCTACCCTACTAGCGGTTCCCCCGGAGGTGGCAGCAGCAGCACTGCTCCCGGCAGCATCCCCGCTTCTGGTTACCCTACTGGTGGTTACCCCGGAAGTGGCAGCAGCAGCACCGCTCCTGGAAGTATCCCTGCTTCCGGCTATCCCACTGGCGGATATCCCGGAGGCAGTGGCAGCAGCACCGCTCCCGGCAGCATTTCTCCTTCTGGCTACCCTACTAGCGGTTATCCCGGAGGCAGTGGCAGCAGCACTGCTCCTGGTAGCATTCCCGCTTCTGGCTACCCTACTGGCGGTTATCCTGGTGGCAGCAGCAGCACCGCCCCTGGTAGCATTCCCGCTTCCGGCTACCCTACTGGCGGTTATCCTGGTGGCAGTAGCAGCACCGCCCCTAGTCAGCCTGGTAGCACCCCCGGTAGCGGTTATCCTACTGGAGGTTATCCCGGCGGCGGCAGCAGCACTGCTCCCGGTAGCACTCCGGGCTCTGGCTATCCTACTGGAGGATACCCCGGAGGATACCCGGGTGAGAGCAGCAGCAGTGCCCTTCCTACCACCGCTCCGGGCTCCGGCTACCCTACCGGTGGACAGATCCACCCTTATCCCACCTACGGCTATCCTACCCTAGGACCTCACTACAACACCAGCACCACTGCTCCTGGCAACGGATATCCTACTGGAGGTAGCAGCACCGCTCCTGCCTACTCCACCTCGACCATCTACTCGACCACCTGCATTGAGACTGCCCCTGGCCAGACCACCACCATTGTCATCCCCGTGAGCACCACCATCTGCCCCGTAACCGAGACCCAGCCCGCTGGTGGATATCCAACCGGTGGCTACCCAACTGGCGGCTACCCGGAGGAGTCGACCACCACCATCACCTCGACCCAGTGGCTGCCCACCACCATCTACGTTTCCGAGACCTCTCCCGCTGAGACTACCACCCCTGCCGAGACTACTCCTGGCAGCGGCTATCCCACCGGTGGTTACCCCGTCGAGAGCTACCCGGTTGAGAGCTACCCAGTCGGGACTCCTAGCAGCAGCGATGTCGAGGTCTACGTGACCGCCACCGTCGTCCCCGTTACAAGCTACCCCAACGGCTATCCCACCGCCAGCTACCCCGCCGGCGGCTACCCGACCGGCTATCCGGGTGCCAACACCACGCTCGCCACCTCGACCTACCCCGGCTCTGGCTACCCCACCGCCAGCCCGCCTCCCACGGGCGGTGCCATCAAAGGCGGCGTTAGCTTCGCCGTCATGGCTGCCGCTGGTCTATTGGCCTTCGCTCTATAAATCTCTTGCCCGCGTTTTCCGAGCTGAAGAAACAAACGTATGTGCATAGATTGACGACGACGCGTGTGTGGGATCGATTTCTTGGTGTTCTGAGTGATAGACGGTTGGATGGATTTTGAACTCATGAGCTCCCTTTCATACTGCTTTTTTCTACATCTAATCTTGCCCCAAACCTAATATGTATATCTTTTGGATGTATATATCTAGTTCTTTATGGGATGGTTCTTAGCTTGCTTGTATCTAGTTGAATAGGTACAGATCTGTTTTATACCGTTTTCTTGAGATTTCTTCACTGTGTATATTGGTCTTTTATTTGAAACGAATGAGATGAATTCCGCGCTTCCATAACCACTCTCGTTACGTTGCGATGTGTCACTGAACTTGGGGAAGTGCTAGTCATTCAGCCAGATTTTGATTCTGGTAGCAAAAGCTAACAAGCAGTGCGGTGCATATGAATTCATAACATAGGTATTATGATATGGTTAATTACCACGCACGTAATGCAGTATAGGGCGCTGAGGAGCCGCGCCCAGGCAGGTTCTAAGGTTTCTGGTAGTGATTGCTGGTTTTAGGGCTGACCCAGCCCAAGGTTGAAGCTGAAGGTTGAGGCGAAAGTCTCACTGTAGCCTGTACGTACCGACGACTAGGTTAGGTAGGTACATATAGGTACTTGGCTGCCTTTGGATTGTGCCACTCAAATGCCACGACATCTTTTCTCCCAAAACATCAATAGTACAAGACTCGCTAAGATATGAAGAAATATAAAACTATATTATAATCGAGTTAATTTAATACATTAGATTATGTCTGCTTTATTCATGGATTGCTTCCGGTCGCTCTGCAGCAGCGTTTTTTCTTCTTAGATCGCAAAGCTATCCAGCATCCCCCACTATCCCATGACCTTCTCTTCCGCGGCCTAAAGTCCAGTTTATCCTGCTTGTCATAGTCAGCGACACGGCCGCGGCCACGATGCGCGCGCTGAGCTTCCTGCCCTTCGCGCGGGCGTATACCCGCTCGCCAGCATGTCGAACACATTTTCCTTTCACTTCACATCCGCCCACACCGCGGCCTCTACCGTCGATACCCTACCGTCTGCCGCCCCAAGCCGTCCGCTCACAACGACCATTCTCCCATACAGCCCGCCGGCTAAATAACTGGCGCGACCCGCGACGTCGAGACCCGCACGAAGAACTATCTCGAGCAAAGAGCCTGATATCCTCGGACGACCTATCACGATTTGTGCGGTCGCCGAGCCTGCACACGGTGATTGTGCTCTCGGTCGCTGGGGCAATAGCGTTTTACCTGATGAACATCGAGACGGTGCCGGTATCGGGGCGGCGTCGGTTCAACTGCTTCAGCGAGGCGCAGGTCGAGGCGGCGAGCGAGGCGCAAGTGAAGCGCATAGAGTGGGAGGTTGAGCGCCACGGCGGCCGCTTCCTTGACGACTACGACTGGCGAACGCGCATGGTCAAGAAGGTCATGGCGCGCCTCATCCCCGTCAGCGGCATGCAAGACTCAGACTGGGAGGTCAGGGTGATTGCCGATCCGCACACGGCCAACGCCTTCGTCCTACCGGGTGGCAAGGTCTTCGTCTATAGTGGCCTGATCCCCATCGCGCGCAACGAGGACGGCCTGGCGGCCGTGCTGGGCCACGAGATCGCGCATAACCTGGCCGGTCATGTTGCCGAGCGTATGTCCTCGCAGATCGGTATCAACGTCTTGCTGTACTCGCTCATCTTTCTGACCGGTGGTATTGCGATCTTGGGGACGTCGGTTATAGGGGGCACGGTGCTTGATCTGCTCTTCTCGCGTCCCATGGGCCGTCGCCAGGAGTCTGAGGCTGATTATATCGGCTTAATGATGATGGCCGAGGCCTGCTACAACCCACGTGAAGCTTTGAGCTTCTGGGAGCGCATGGAGAAGATGCATACGGAAGAGCCACCTGAGTGGATGAGCACTCACCCTTCGGTAAGTTCATTCGACTCGCCTGTTTGCGGAGTTACGTGCTCCAGTAACTGTTTACCTTCCTCTCTCTCTCTCTCTCTCTCTCTCTCTCTCTCTATATATATATATATATATATATATATATATGTCATCTAT
>Ga0247782_1000207_pt1 | contig 67993 bp, 49 predicted proteins | sample UWRJL019104C5_FD_179928 | JGI IMG/M metagenome (GOLD analysis project Ga0247782, IMG submission 179928) | Plant litter microbial communities from Arlington Agricultural Research Station in Wisconsin, United States - UWRJ-L019-104C-5 | ecosystem: Environmental > Terrestrial > Plant litter >... | reverse complement strand
AAAAATCTTATCTAGGGGAATTATTTGCCCCGTTGGTCCCCTCCCCCGGTGTCCGATCTAAGCCGAAGTAAACCTCTACCGCCGGTATCGATCAGGAATTACCATCACTACCAGCATTACTAGCAATGAATTGGTAGGTACTGCGCACTCCCACAATCTGAATATCCCGAAACTCGACTGCACCTTGAAATCGGGCTCTTGCACACTCTGAAACCCCAGACGTATCCCAAAACTCAGAGCCTTTCGGCGACAATATTGCCACCGAAAAAGAAGTCAGACAACACCCGAGCGACTCGGTATCCGCAATGACCAACGACAACCCCAGCGCATCGTCGGCGTCGACTACGGCCGCTGCTACGTCCAACGGCTCTGAGAGCAAGGCCTCTTTCACGGTCAAAGCCGGCCTCGCGCAGATGCTTAAGGGTGGCGTGATAATGGACGTCACAGACGCAGCGCAAGCCCGCATCGCCGAGGACGCCGGGGCCTGCGCCGTGATGGCCTTGGAGAGGGTGCCGGCCGACATCCGCGCCGAGGGTGGCGTATCCCGCATGTCCGATCCGGCCAAGATCAAGGAGATCCAGGACGCCGTCACCATCCCCGTCATGGCCAAGGCGCGCATCGGCCACTTCGTTGAGTGCCAGGTACTAGAAACCCTAGGCGTAGACTACATCGACGAGAGCGAGGTGCTTACCCCAGCAGACGACGAGTTCCATGTCGAGAAGTCTAATTGTACGTATTTTCTTTCTCTTTTCCTCAGCTCACTCCGGTGGTTGACTAACTATCTGGGGAGTTGATGTACCGTTCGTGTGCGGCTGCCGCGACCTGGGAGAAGCCCTCCGCCGAATCAGCGAAGGAGCGGCCATGATTCGCACTAAGGGAGAAGCGGGCACGGGCGACATCGTCGAGGCCGTACGGCACATCCGCGCCGTGAGAAAGGGAATTGCTGAGGCCCAGGAAGCGCTGAAGAATGGCCAAAACGCGATTCAGAATTTGGCCAGTGGTTATCGCTGCAGCGTGGATCTCGTGACACGGACGGCTGAGCTCGGACGCCTGCCGGTCGTGAATTTCGCGGCGGGCGGTGTAGCCACGCCGGCGGACGCAGCCTTGATGATGCAGCTGGGCTGCGACGGCGTCTTCGTGGGAAGTGGCATCTTCAAGTCGGGCGATGCGGCCAAGAGGGCCAAAGCTATTGTCAGGGCTGTCACGCACTACAACGACCCCAAGATCGTGGCCGAGTGCAGCGAGGGCCTGGGCGAGGCCATGGTTGGTATCAGCGTGCGCTCGATGCCGGCCGAGCACCAGCTGGCCAAGCGAGGCTGGTAAGCTACCGTGCCAGGCCGATACGGACAGACTATAGAATAGAAGTATCCGCCTCTGGGGCTGTCTTAGAATCTAGGGAGATTTAGAAGCGAGGCTACGAGTCGATGTGGTTCGTGTTTAAGTTGCATACGCTCGTTTGAGCCCCTTTAGGCATGAATACACTTCAATACACGTATGCGAGCATCGTAACGTTAGAAAACTGAAACCTCCAGCTGTGCAGCAGCGGATGAAACGGGCTCGTATGCCTGCATAAATTCTCGACGGGGATAAAGCTCTGCCAAACTACGAACAGGATGAGCTTCTTAAAAGTAGTTCAACACTACAGCAAGAGATTGTCCAGACTTATTGGGGGCACTCCCGCCGATTATCACGCAAGGTTCAAGTCCGATAGCGTCATAAACCCGACCACCATATCCGCGGCCCAAATCTCACGATTCCGCCTTTTTCTTCTCATATCCTCCTCTCTCTTTTATTCTGCCCCTCACACCTGCTCATCCCCTTTCCTCCGCTTTTCTCTTCAACACACAAGATGGGCTCTCAAGCCGGCAAATTATGCCAGAGCGCATCACTCAGAGTCTTATTCGGCGTAAACCAACTCTCCAAATCCGGTTTCGCGCGAATAATCAGATCAATGACCATGCGTCCGAAGACCACCTCACCATACGGGTTCAGGTGCGTGTTATCCCCGGGTCCCCAATTGTATACCCATGAAGCGTCGCGGCCTATGGCGTTCACGTAAGCCAGGCTCGCGGCGTTGAGGTCGATGATGGTTGAGCGCGTCACGTCCGCTGCCTTGATGGCGGCTAAGCGCTCGTTGTGTAGGGAGTCTGTGGCGTTGTGGGGGTCGTTGGGGAAAACGCGGCGCGTGAGTGAGGATACGAGAAGCTGTGATATGTGTGAGTGAGTCTCTAGGTTTTCCGTTTCCCCTATATAATCTCTATAGTCCCGGGATATATATACGTGTGTATGTATAACTCACTGCTGTACCACCTAGTCGCTTCACTTCGTTGGCAAAGTCAATTAGGTTCTGCTGATAGGCACTACCGTGATCCCCGGTGAGTAAGCATTAAGTCACAAGGGAAGACATGACTATCAGCCCTGCTTACTCGAATGGAACGTTGTTCTCCGGCTTTTGATCGTTATGGCCAAACTGAAGCATCAGCATGTCGGTTAGTTTGTGCGCATATTTCGTGTTATTCCTCGACAGCCCAGACCATTATCTCCCCTTCTCACCTCCTCGCCTCATCTCCTGATCTCCTGATCTCATCACCTACACTTATAGTCACGTAGCAATCATACTTCTTCGAATAATCTTGCAAATGCGTAGTGATGTTCGACCAATTCCCCGCGGCGATGAAAGACGCCGTCGTCGCACCGCTCTGGCCAATGTTAACACCCCAAGCCGGCTTAATAAGCGGGTTCAAGACGCCATTGCCCCAGCCTCCGTCAAGAGCCGTGGTTGAGTCACCGGCTAGGAAAAACGCAGGCGTCTTCTTGTCGCCCGGGTGTCTGTGATGCGGTTTCGATGGTGGTATCACAGCCTCTGCAGCTGTCGTGGAGAGAACAAGAGCTGTTTTTATCCAGGAGAAACCCATTTTATAAGAGGTATTAATCATACATGCATACTACTGTCTGAATACTGTGTCCGGACGACTTGTAGCTAGTAACAACGACGACAATGGCGCCCGTGAAGGCCATTGTACCGGCATTTCGTTATATATCTATCATAGTTGTCATGGGCCCAGGGCGAACCTGACAAGATCCATCGGACCTATCTGCAAGCAACTGTAACGTAAAACCGAAATGGCCCGAGCAAACGACAAATGAAAATACAAAGTCATGGAAACTCCCTTGCATGCGTACCGGAGCCGCGCCATCTCGAGCCGAAATGGGGACCGCATTACCAGGAATCAAATATAATTTGATTGGTCTTGGCGGATCGGAGGGGGATGCTTCGTTTTGAAGAAGTTCTCGCAACGTCCTTGACCGAGGTGATAGCATAGACCTTTACCCCACTGAGCTAAGCATGTTTTTCCCCAGATCTTCCTTCCCCCATTCTTTGGTTCTGCCCATGTTTCGCCATATATGTACATATGGAATGCGGTGAACCCTTTTAGAGTGTCTCTGGAAACGAGCGGAAGTGCTTTTCCGGCTTTCGTTAGCCATTTTCGATACATCTTTTAAGCCTGTATTGTTAAGGATACTGATTAACACTATAGAAGACTGCTGTTACTCTACATGCAATCGAAAGCACGAACCCCGGAATTCCCGTGTTGTTATTGATCCTGATCAAGTGTAAACACTTTCCGTCCAGGCGTTTACCTGCAACCCTGTCTCGGCCATGTTTGCATCTTTCAGGTAATCCAGCGGCATCCAGACCAGATGGCCTCTGACCTGATCGAGTTTCTTCCTGATATCCTCGGTCGGCAGGAATCTGTCAAAGATGTGGCCTGGCTTGACTCCCTTAGGCGGTAGAAAGGTGTTGTAATCGTCGAATGTTTTGACTGCGAGTACTTGTCAGATTGGTTGCCTGTTAAGACAGAGCGAAGAGAAAACGTCATCGGTTCCATACTTACCATAATCGTCTGGGTCTGCGTGGAAAAGATGTCTGAAGATTTCTGTGTTGGTGGTGGCACTGCGTGTCCACTGCTCCCATAGATCATCGCTCAGAGGGTCTTCGACAAATTTGTAACTCTCGTCCCGATCCCAAGGGTCGTTGGGGGAATCTTTCCCGGGGGGCTGCGCATTAGGATCGTGGCTTGCGTCGTGCTCCTGCGGCGGCAGCAAACCCATATGCTCACGCCAGAGGTAGCGTCGCAACGTGGCCGCGTGTCTACCAGCCTTGAAGGGCCTTCCGTCCATCACGCTCTCGATCTTATCCGTGTCTTCCATGACGATGGAGAGTTCGCTGTCGTGATGACCAGCCTGGCTACGGTCGTTTAGGTTACTCGATCCGCAAATGACAATACGGTCGTCAACGATGAGGAGCTTGGCGTGAATATAAAGCTCTTCCTGTATCCAGTTATTCACCTCTTCTTGAGCCTCGCCCTCCCATGGCTCGTCCGAGAGCTTGCCCGTGCCGGCCATAGCGTGATGCGCCACACTGAACGCCGACTTTGAGCCGCTTTCTTCCTCCTTGACCTGTTCGAAGCGCTGTTTAGCTTGTGCGCTCTGTGCTGTTTCTTTCCACTCTTTCTGTTCCTCAGCCCTTCCCATGTGCTTGTCGCGTTCCCCCTCCTCCGGGTCTGCGCTGCCATGAATTCCGGAACCCATAATCTCCTCGGCCTCGGCACGCTGTACCTGCTGGTACTTTACTCCCGATTTCTCCTCCTGTTCTTGAATCGCCGGCGTTTTATTGAGACGGTCGTAAGTCCTCAAATTGAAGAAAAAAATGTGGTTGGTGGGGTCAACCCCTTGTGCTCGGATCTGCTCGAAGATAGAATGCTCGCCACGGCAGATTGATTTATACTGGTAGTCCATGATGGCGCGCGTCCCTACAGCGGCATCGTCGCGTAAGTCGCCCGCAAAGCCGGGCACCGCGGGTATGATGATAATGATGCGAAACTTTCGGCCTTCTTTGCCGGCTCTCACGCACGCCTCGACGATCGACTTTCCAATCTTATTGTGGATAGGCGACTGTTGGTCCCCGGTCGCTGTAATGAAGAACTGGTTTTCGATGTAGACGTAGTGCTGGGCCCCCCTAATGACCTCCGAGTATGCGTTTTGGATGCTCTGCTCAGTTAAAATGCCACTAGACCAGTCAGCGCTGGATCTGACGATCTGGGCATGTACAGTCCCGCGGCCCTCTAGATGCTTGGTCTCCAGTGGTGTAAGAGGGTGCAGCACGTATTGGCCCACGGGACTGCGCAACGGTAAGGTTAGCCATCGCCTTCAAGAGGGGAGAGGGGGTTGAGTTAGACAGAAGCCGGAGATATCTTACTGTTTCGGCCGCTGAACTCCAACCAGGTCCTCATCTTCGCCTTCGCGGCCCCTGAGCGTAAGCCAGTCAAATCTTCCATCACGCTTGTACTTGTCACGCTTTACAAAGTTCCAACGAAGGACAAAGTGCTCGGCTATGTCATATACCGCGGGGCCGATTACTCCCATAGCCACGTCGTGCCAGGGCATCCGACCATACTCGGCCTTGCTCAGCTCGTTTTGTTTCCAATCTTGGACGTCATGAAAGTCCATGATACGATTGTTGTTGAAATCTTGACCTGGCCAGACCTCGTTGGCAACCCCTTCCGGATGGACATCGGAGAGGATGTGCTGGTGGTTATCCCAGCGGCCGAAACAGAGGTCTAAGCCCCCAATGAAGGCCATTTCATAGTCGATGACAATGAATTTCTCGTGGTGCGCCCAGTAAAAGGTCATATCTGCGGCATTCTCAAAGACATTATGGTCGGGATGACGCATAATATTTATATTGCCATAACCCGGTGAACCTTCAGGGCAAAGGCTCTGCAGAGCATGTTTTGTATGCTCAGAATTGCACGTCAGAGCAGCCTCAACTTCGCGATATACAATGACGTATATCTTTACGCCAGCTTCGGCGCGGCGCTTCAGGACAGCATCGAGGCGCCATTCCTGGTTATGGTGCGGAGGTCGTCTCAGAAACAGTTCGGGGGATAGCCACCAATCTGCGATGTAAATAGTCTCCCTAGCCTGCTCTAAGGCCACCGATACAGCCTTGGTGAAGCTTGTTAGCTATAGTAGAACCCTGCAGCGTCTCCCCGCCTCTTCTCTTCCCGCAGACCGATGGGAGAGAGGGGCGGAATAGGGAGGTGAGAGCTTTGTACGCACCCAAAAATAGTCTCGTCCGTCGACATACCATTTGATGAGATTGCCGTCACGCTCAGGGAAGTAAGACTCGAACCGGTGTTGCTTCCCTTTCGCAGTACGTTTCTCATCGCATGCCTTCTCATGCTCTTCGTCGTGGCGATGCTGGGGATTGAACTGTGGTAAAAGAGAGACGATATATCAGCAACACATATATATCACATAGCTGGCCGTGAGGGGCCAAACACGGAATGGCTAGACTTGAGCATACAATGTTCCCGAACTTCCCAATCTTGTGCCTAAGAGACTGTTAGGACCTCCTTCTCGCTATCGAGAACCTGGAGTGGTACGTGGGGGAGACTTGATGAGCGTACTTTGTGTGTATGAGGCCGACTTTAGCATCATGCAGGTGAGTGTCTTTGAGCTTTTTCTTCAATTCGTGCAAAGGATGCTTCAGTCTATCCCCCAGATTCGAGTTGTCCCCATCATGGGTTGGAGCACCATGATGTCCGCACATTGTAGCTAGAGTGGAGACGACGGTGCAATCGCGTCAACCCCAACGCAAGGGACGGAGAATATGATGATGATGCGCCTGACAATGCGTGCGACGATTCCGCAGAGCAAAGTATCAAGTCGCCCGTCGAATAATCAATCGAAGTTGAGTATATGTACGTCCTATATACGGAAGTGCCTAGAGCAAAGAAATAGGATTTGATTAGGTATGTATGCAGGACAGGACTGTACTGAGGAGCGTAAGATATGGCCGGTGTCGAAGGGGGGTTTGTGTTACAGATAACCGATTAGCTCATAGCGTTGAGGCAAGCGGCATTCGGCGCTATTACACTAGATCACCATGTGCACAAACTTAGAACTAGAAAACAAGTTATTTGTGTATAATGGGACGGGGGCCCTTCTCCGACAGGATAACAGCTTAGATTTAAGCCTTGTCAGCCCTTCCTTTCGGCAGAATCGTGCCGCGTGTGAGGAGGTTAGGCTTGGTCTACTAGTCTATAGATCTCCTCCACCATCTTGTATGCACCTGTGATCGCACCGTATGTAGTAAAATGCGCGTCTCGGACTAGCAGCTATTGGAAACCTATTAAAGAACCACGCAGTAGGCTGCAAATCTCGGACACGATCTCTAGGCTAAAAATATGTAGGTACTCTGACCTGAATGCCTTTCAAATTGAAGGCGGGTAAGCAATTCAAAATGTCTATATGTGCCTACATTGCCCCCGAACAATTTCGGGATTGTGGTGACGTCATATCGAGCTTCTAAAACCAGAACATCCGACAACAACCTAGAGACGAACCACCTGTGGCTTGGCACCTGGAAATTAGTGGCTAACGGTAATAGAGGTCCCCGACCTGCAGATGGTAAGTATACAGTACATAAGACCTATCTTACTGTAAAGTATAGACTGTACATCTAGCCAGACCTGAAGCTACCCCTTGCGGGGCGGAGCTTGGCACCCTGGGCAGCAGGGTAGGTACCTAGATACGGTACCTCAAATTGAGGGGCCTAATGAGGGGTCTACAGCAAGGTGATCTAATAGGTATCCTAACCTACCAACGTGACCCCTAGATTCCATTTGATGTCGACCACCAAAAACCCCCCTTTTGAGTTTTTGCAATATCAACATTCTCCTAAGTTCGATATCCTATATAAAATACCTACAAATCAGTTCGAATACCCCCAGTCAGCATGTCCGCTCCCGTCGTACCCCAGGGAGCCACCCTGCTCTCGACCTTCAAGCGTTCCTTTATCGATGTCCCTGTCGATGCCGAGAAGGACAATGCCATCTCGACGACCGAGTTCCTCGATGCCGCTGAGGCCTTGACTTCCATGTTTGGTACGCCTTGAGTCGTTTCCATGCCCTCGCCGGTCTTCGTTCCCCGAGTTTCCCATCCCATATATCTAATTCAAAAATGCTTAGACGTCCTCGGTTCGGTTGCCTTCTCGCCCGTCAAATCCGACATGTTGGGAAATGTCAAGGTGTGTCTACGCCTTCCATGCCCTCTATGCCTACAATAGACACATCGTTCCGGTGTCTAACCAAAGGTGAAAAGAAAATCCGTGAACGTCAGCTCGCTGCCCCCGCCGAATCCGAGACTTTACAGGATCTAGTCCGGAACGAGCTCAAGACCAAATCGCACAAGGCCACCGAGGGTCTCTTGTGGCTAGTCCGGTACGTTGATTCCATGCACGCCCGTCCCGGCCGGCAACAAACAATCCACTAATCGTTGTCTCGTAGTGGGCTGGACTTCACGTGTATTGCACTGAGCCAGAACTTGGCCAAGAACGCAGAAGAACTGTCAGAATCATTCCGAAACGCTTACAGCGCTACCCTCAAACCCCACCATGGCGTCTTCATCAAGCCCGTGTTCTCGGCTGCTATGAGTGCTTGCCCTTACCGCAAAGATTTCTACTCCAAGCTGGGAGCCGACGAAAACGCCGTCACCAACGAACTCCGAACCTACTTAGCAGCGCTAGAAAAGGTCGTGGGAATCCTTAAGGGATTTCAGGAGCGCAAGGAGGCCAAGTGGTAAACTGTAATGGCCTAATGCCACGACGATATGAGATTAGATCGTGATAGAAAAGATGATGGTAGGCCACCAACCTAAAGTGGTTCGTCAAAATGAGACTGCAATATAACGTCCAACTAGTTATCTAACAAGCCTGTGCGGCGGTTGACTGACCGGGAATTTGATTTACTGTCCTTTTATTTACCATAAAGTCGCAAAAACGAAATGAAAGCCGACACCTCGTATTCGATAAATTACTGGCTCCATACCCTAAGCAACAACGCTAGGGCCAGCTTAAATGATTGTCGCCAATTTTGACGACCACGAGGGCCAAGTACCAGTGGGGAAAAAAGAGACATTGCATGAGTTGCAGACGGTTGCCGGTGCAGGTGGACCGGTTATGTCATCAGCAGGCTTCGCGGCTAGCCATTTCGAAGATGTTGGCGACATTCAATAGAGAGTTAGGTTCATTGCGATTTCCAGATGTGCTTGCCACTCTCTAGGAGGACAACGGTAGATACATAGTAAAGCCAGGAAAGATCATATGGCTCGTGTGTTTAATGATCGTAGCCATGCCTGTCACGTTACTATGCGTACCCGAGCATCGTGAAAACGCGGCGGTGAAAGGTTGGTGCCAAGAGGGAAACATGCCAGGTCCCTATACCGTGGTAGGTAGTATTTTTCAAGTCACGCGTAGTGCATTAGCCTACACAAATAAAGACGGGCGCGATGTATAGTATGTATGCAGCTAGGCTGCCTACACCCAGGTACGCATGGAAACTGACGTAGACGAGCTAGTTGAAGTAAGAATAGAAGGGGGGAAGAAGAAAAAAAATTAAACGATAGCTGATAGCCGAGCTGAGGGCTGACCGTTACCGGCTGTTTACTCTCGGGCTTTCCCGTATGCATGAGGAAGTGTCTTAGCTAAAATATGGCATTTCGCTGGACCCCTGCGGTGGGTGACGATTTGATTGGCTACGCCTATATCGATGCTCGTATTGCTGACTGCAAGCCCCATTCCCGCCACTGTAACCATCACCGTTACGGTAGCTATCACCATCGTGATGCTGGGCAGCATGGATAGCATCGTTACTTCGTCTATCGTCACGAACGGCTAGTCTTAGCCTGAAGTCTTCATGCGACAAAGGAGACATACTGGTAGAGAATGGTATATAAGACAGGTTCAAACTCGAACAGAATGACATTCAATAGACACACATTCCACAGCCAGACTCACAGACTCTCATCCACTACCTAGTTCTCCTCTAGCTATCCGAAGCAGAAACAGCCCCCTGACTCTTCCTTCATCAGTAAAAATGTTCAAGCCTATCTTCGCACTCGGCGCTGCCTGCCTGGCTTCTGCCCTTCCTCTCGAGTCTCGCCAGATCATCCCAAACTACCCTCCCAACTCCCTATCGACTGGTTTCCGCCTCGTTGCCAACGTCACCGACCCGGCCACAGACCTTAACCCTCCTGTCAACGGCTGGGAGCTCACAGGCATTCACACCGGGGCCGCTCTCAACGATGCAGTTCTCACATCCTCGACTGGCAGAGTCTTCTACCACAACGGTAAGTAAAATACGAGCTTCTCACACCACCGTGCTCAGCTATTAGTGACTAACGAGAGAACTGTCTACCAGGCACTGCTTCCGAGGTCCACTATGGCCAGGGCAGCATCCTAACCGACGGTGGGAGCCCGCCATTCCCCTGGGGCATCTACGTCCAGGGAGAAGATGAGGACGACGCGACCTACCCTGGCGAGCACGACGTCAATATCAACGTCGGCTCGGGCACCATCGGTGTGTCTCTCCTGGCCTTTCCCGAGCCGTACTTTTACTTGACCGCCAAGGCGCAGGGCACCTTCGTCGCGTGCCCGCGGGTCGTGCCCTACTACGGCTCGGAGTGGACCGTCGTGCGCTTCGCCTACGACACCTTCAACGAGGACACGGCTCTCTACGTCCGCAACGTCCCCGAGGGTTGCACTGCCATTACTCTGATTCCCGAGTGCGATACCCTGCCTGAGCTTCCCGAGGGCAGCATCTCCAGCCACCAGTTCGCGCAGCCGTCCAAGTGCTACGAGGACGTCTCGGCTATCAACTGGCCTGAGTACGGACCTTAAAGTTTTGTATGAGTGGTGACTGCTAGTCGAAGTACGTTGGAGGAGCACAAGGGAGGGAAGGGGAGCGAGTCTGAAAAGAGTGGTGGTTGGGAGTCAGTAAAATGGATAGACTATTAACCTTAGACGATTGGATTTGCCTCTATGGACTATAATACTATAATTATCCTAATAAAAGCGTTTCTCTATACCAACGTTTCCACGATATTATCTACTTGGCTATAACAAGATAACAAGTTTGTCTGTCTTCTCAACACCACCCCAGTGGTAGTTTCTCTATGCACCCTCGTGATCATGGACGAATAATTTTAAGAACCTCGCAGTCATTTGACGTTTCAATCTAGCTTCATAGGAAACAATTCTCTTTTGTTCCTATTCTTTGAACTCTTCGAGCGGGGCCGAAGGAATAATTGCGATTGTTGAAAAAAAAAAGAAAGAAAATCCACCAACTAACATCTTGCAGAGCCACAAAAACAAGCAGGGCAATGATCTTCCGTGAGCCAAAAACAGCAATTGGTCCGCACCCAAATGCTTGGGATCGCCGGCTCTAAACTTCAACTTTAGCAACTCGACCCTTGAGCTTGTCGCCATCTGATAGACGGAAGATAGAGGAATAGGTAGTCCACATGATGAGCTCAAGAGCCCACACAGAGAGACCGCCATGAGATCCATGAGAGCCGATGCTAGTAGAAAGCCTTGTTTTTTCTCGTAAGAGACTTGACACGCGCGGTCATGGTGCTTCCGGGTTGCTGGGAATTAGATAGTCTGTGGATGAAACAAACGACCAGGTTCTGTCTCTTGCCAATTATGTTTCTATATCCCCAGAAGAGACTAATAGACGGCCTATAAGAAAGAGCCAGAAGCATCTCTCTACATGAGCTTTTCTCAGTCTTAGGCAGTCAGCCGCCTACCACAGTACATAAATCCGAGACTAAGATACCGAGAGATAGACTCTTTTGTTGCTGCATTTCTAACTTAGTCCGGTTGTGAAGATGAGAATCCCTGTTGTCCTTCTCCTGGGAGCTACAGCTACCCTCGTAGCAGCCCACGGATACATCGACAACGCGACGATCGGCGGCCAGATCTACACCTTCTACCAGCCCTATACCGATCCTTACACCAGTCCTACGGTAGGCCTTTGCATAAAAGACTTTACAAATGGTTCCCGGGGTTGAGTCATTGCTGACAATGGTATCCAGCCCCAACGTATCTCGAGGCCTGTCCAAGGAAACGGTCCCGTCACCGACGTTACCTACAAAGATGTTCAGTGTGGCGGGTACACCGACGGCGGCGTAGTTGGATCATCACCCGCGGCCTTGCACGCACCTGCTGCCGCTGGCTCGACAGCCACGCTCCGTTGGACGCTGTGGCCTGATAGCCATGTCGGTCCTGTCATGTGAGTCCACTCAAGCTTACCTGTTCACAGCTTGGCTATGCGACTGTCATCTTTCTTCTCACTACATCTCATGACTCCGGCTCTATTTAAGCAACTTACTGACAAAATATGTGCTTAGAACATACATGGCAAGATGCCCTGACTCCGGTTCGTAACTATCTCACGTTCCCCCGGCACCTCACATTCTAACTAAATCCCTCGGGGCAAACAAAAACAGGTTGCAACAACTACATGCCCGGCGAATCCGCCGTCTGGTTCAAAATCGCCGAGACTGGCCGATCGGGCACGTCCAACACCTGGGGCGACAGTCCCCTGATGGTTCCCGGTAACTCGGGCGTGCAGTACACGATCCCGTCGTGCCTTGCGCCGGGCTACTACCTCGTGCGCCACGAGATCATCGCCCTGCACGCGTCCTACGAGTACCCCGGCGCCCAGTTCTACCCGGGCTGTCACCAGCTGCAAGTCACGGGCTCGGGCACCAAGAAGCCCTCCTCCGGCCTCGTCGCCTTCCCTGGTGCTTACAAGGGCTCTGACCCGGGCATTACCTATGATGCTTACAAAGCACAGACATATACTGTTCCAGGCCCTGCAGTATTCAAGTGCTAGATGAGTAGTTTTGGATCGAGTGGCTGATTGCTTTGTGGATTGATCGGATCGGGACTCTAGTAGATATGAGTTTGGGTTCGGGACTTTGCCGTGCTGAAACCTTCTGAAATGCTTAGTACCAAATACATGAGAACACGAATACAATTTTCTACCGGATATTGAGTAATCTATTCACAACAAGACAGCCATGTACCTGACCTCCATCTTGATCGCACGTCCCATAAGCCTATAAAAGCTGGCTTATCGACCGCTACAAAGGGAAGCTTTTTGAACAGTCACAGTCGAAGAAGTAGGTTGAACATAAAATACGTGTCTCCTTTTTTTGGAAACTAGAAACCCACGCAACTCCGAGGTCTAGGTACATGACTGGATCAGTACCGATTCATATCAGCTTTTGAAGTCGTAGCTCATAAACGTCGCCCATTTTCCCGCTTTCCGCTTCAATCTCAACTCTCTTCTTCTTCTCTTTCTCTGTCACTTTTCTTTTGCCTTTCTCTTTCTCCTATTTTGTCTTTCCCCTCTCATTCTCTGCCTTCATCACTAGAAGATCATTCTAGTTAGTTTCCACCGTAATGCTTCACAATAATGGCAACCTTATTGGCGAGCTCGTCCGCTTCAGATCGCGTAGCTGCCTCGGCGTATACACGGCAGGCGTTCTCTGTGCCGCTCGCACGTGCAAAAGAACGGGCGTTAGTGTACTTCTTGACCTCCTTGTCGATTTCCTCTTGGCAACCGACCGGGTGGCTGAGTTTGCGTTCGGCATCCGTAGTCCGGAAAAGCTCCTTGCTACCAACTTCGACGCGAACGAGTCTATTCGGGAGGTCTTGATATGTCAGAGCCCAATCCTTCATTGTCCAGCCTTTGTGTGCCAGAATCACCTCGACCATCAGCATGTCGGAAATAGCATCTCCCACAGCCTGGTTGATGAGGTCGGCCAAGGCACCGAGGATATCTAGAGCATCCTTCTGAGCGGGAGATTGGGGCTCCTTTGTCTTGAATGTCTGGATAGCAGTAGATGAGAAAAGGACGGTGCCATGGCCATTCGCTTCGAAGTAAACGCCAATATCGAATGAGCAGGCAGCATGATGCAGGTGTTTCACGCCAGTAGGCGTGCAGACAACGGGGAGTTGCAAGTGCTGTTCGATGTATTTGGTGCTGGCACCATTGGCATAAGCAGTCTGAATGACACCGATCCTCAGTTGACCGTCTAGGCCAGCAGTCCTGGAGAGTTCGGCAATGAAGGAAGCGGCAAGAGTGGCAATGCGGTCGCCATCTAACATGAAGAAGCCTGTATCCGGGTCAAACCAGTAGTAGATCAGGCGATCAGCATCGCCATCGAACGAGCACCACCGTTCACCGGGGGCTGGTTTGCAGTTAGCTGGTGACCGTTGCTTGGTCTTTACGAAGTCAGCACCACATTCATGGTTCAGACTTTTTGACCGGAGGACGTCGTCGTTGACAACCTTGACCTGCAACCCCGTTTTTGGGGGGTTATGATGCTTGAGCAGCTCGGTCAGCTTGGGACCGCCAACGCCGTTCGCGCAGTCAACTGTTAGCCCCCCGGAGACCCTGCGACCGCGTAGGGCGCGGTAGAAGGCCTCCACGAGCTTTTTGTAGTAACCGAGTTCGCTGACTTCACCATAGGTGCTAGGCGTGCCGGCGGTGTTGATGCAACGAGTTAAGTAGTGAAGTTGAGGGGTAGTCAAGACCCTGTAGTCGACAAACTCGGTGTTTGTAGCAGCAAGAGAGTCGGCGAGGGAAGTAACGAGGGTAATACCCGAGGGGCGGGTGTCTCTGCCGACAATAACCTTGCCAGGCAAGTTCAGGTCAATCTTCAGGGTGTCGGCAAGCTTGAGGAAGTATTCAACCAGCTCTTCATGGCTCGGAGCGTTGACAAGATTGGTAGCGTAGACTTCCCAGTCCTGTTCTAGCATATCTCCCAAAGGATCAACAATCTTGACACCGTTGTCGTCGGGCGGGTTGTGACTGGCAGTGATCATAACACCGATTGTCTGTCCATTGAGCTTGCGACTGCGCAGCGCAGCAAGTAAACCAACGCGGAAGCTGACGCCATCAAGGAGTGCGGCTTCCATGCGAAAACCCGCCGTCCCGTATTGGTATTTATGACCTGACTGGATGTCGTGCCTCTGGGAGGCTGCGATAATAGCGTCTCGATCCATGTTGGAGAGTAGGTATCGGGCAATGGGCGAGTGCAACTACTGGAGCTGTTGTATGGCTTGGTTGTCGACGACGATCTTTCTGCATACAGAATGGCTGCGTTAGATACTATTCATTTCATGTGGCAGTTGTATGTCTCTTGGATAAGTTTGGGCTTTATAATACAAACCTCTCTAGTATGTGAAATTTCTTTTTATGCCGGTAGTAGGGGAGGAAATGGCCACGAAAAGACGTTGTCGAGGTGTTAAATACCTATGTTGTGCTGTAGTGGGATGGGCGGTTGAACGGACGTAACGGGTTGGGCGGTCAAGGTCAATGTAAAGACTAAGTCCCAGAAAATGAATGGTGTGATCCGTTTATACGACAAGTGGATTGATATCAGGCCTGAGTATCCAGAGCTACTATAATATAACAAATGAGCAAGACATACCGTTGAAGAGAGAGGGAGAGAGAAGGCGGCCGATCAAGCAATCAGCAGGCCACAGCCACCCCTCTTCAGCGTTCTATTCTAGAGTTAGCACAGGTACGGTGCAGCAATGCCCCCTCACCAAAAGTGGGAACGGCAGGGATCCTCAAAATCCCTCCTAGACTGCTGCCACACTGAACTCTGTTCACCAGCGCCTTAGCGCGTCAGCCCGCTCCTTCGTGTGCATTGCCCCAAGAATACCCCGCCAAAGAACGGTACATAGTACCTTATTTAGATACTCCCAATAGGGACCTTAGGCTCTGCTTAGGCTAGGTACATCCCTGGCAGGGTTAGCTACAGCAGCTGGTGCATGCCAAATGACGTGGTTACCCACCGGGCAGGCAGGGGTTTTTTGCTTAGGCAGGGTCTAGTCTGTACGTACGTGCATTCATTCTTCTCACGTGACTTGGCGCCACGAAGGCTCCTTTTGTTCACAATTGACCGTCACTTGCCTCGCGTCATTGCTACGCGTCTCTCCTTTTACTACCACTCCACCTACAATAGTGAAATACGTATGACACCCCTGAGAAGTGCATTTTGAGCTCAAATCATCTTAAACTGACTGTGTTTTAAGCTAGCCTCTTACTATTGCTGCTTCTACCACACGACAAGCTCGAATGGCCTCGACATCGGAAGGGACGTGCGCCAACCCACTCCTTCTAGGATGGGTTAAGGAATGGGTGGATGTAGCGAGGGAGCGTAACTCGAAAGGCGTGACGACTTATAAAAATGCATACAATGCTCTCAAGGCGTGTCCCATAACTTTTAACCATCCGTCTCAACTACAGCAGCTGAAGGGGTTCGGCCCGAAGCTTTGCGATCGCCTAACCGAGAAGCTACAAAAGCATTGCCAGGAAAATGGCCTTCCTATACCCAAGCGGCCAAGGCAATGGCGGATTCCAGGCCTCAACGATGAAAACGACGAAGATGATGACCTGAACCAGCCGCCACCCAAAAAACCGCGGAATCGGAAGCCCTATGTCCCAACACTGCGATCTGGGGCATATGCTCTGATTCTCGGTCTCGCTACGTTAGGTGAAGATGAAACTGTTGGTATGACGAAGAATCGGCTTATTGAAGTAGCCCAACCTCACTGTGACGCCTCATTTACCGCCCCACCCGATCCTACTAGATTCTACACAGCCTGGAACTCTATGAAAACATTGCTAGAAAAAGATTTAGTATATGAGCGGGGCCGGCCATTGAGGAGATATTCCCTGTCCGACGAAGGATGGGAAGTAGCACGACGCTTACAGGCAACATCAGATCTTACACCTGCCGAATTGGCAGCGCAACAAAGGAGAGCATTGCAGCCCGAAGAGCCCCGGGAACACCGCCTTGAACCAATTTCCGCTAGAGAATTTTCTGTCGAAGTAGAAGAGACGGAGCCGCCGCCACCCCCGGCACAACCACCGTCTAGCTATGCAAATGTCGTTGCAGACGGAGACTCGACGTCCGATAGCTCGGCTCTGCCTAACTTTCGGCCCATACGGCTGGCCCCCGGCACGTTCACAGTCCATCTCGTGTTGGACGTGCGTGAAGTACGGGCTAAGACTGATCGTGACTATATGCAAGACGAACTTACAAAGAAAGGAGTGAAGCCGATAATGCGAGCCCTCGAACTGGGAGACGCATTATGGGTCGCCAAGTGCCACGACCCCAATTTCCTCTCTCGCACTGGATCTGAGGGCGATGAGGTTGTACTGGATTGGATCGTCGAGAGGAAACGTTTGGATGACTTGATTGGCAGTATCAAGGACGGACGATTTCACGAGCAAAAGTTCCGGCTGAAGCGGTCCGGGGTCAAGAACGTGATCTATATCATTGAGGAAATCGCGATGGATTCCATGACTTTTCAAAAGTATGAGGAAGCAGTTCAGTCCGCCATTGCGTCCACGCAGGTGGTGAATGGGTACTTTGTGAAGAAGACGCAGAAGATGGACGACACTATCCGATATCTGACCCGAATGACTATGTTGCTCAAAGAGCAATACGAGAGTAAACCCTTGCTTGTCATACCAACAGAAGTGCTGACTGCTAAGAACTTTCTCCCGCTTCTGGACCATCTTCGAGAGAAGCAACCTACCGCGGGGCATTACATTAGCTACCCGGCATTCGCATCGATGGCGTCCAAGTCGGACATGATGACGTTAAGGGACATATATCTGAAGATGCTCATGTGTACCAAACAGGTGACGGGTGAAAAGGCGCTTGAGATCCAGAAGAGGTGGAATACTCCATATGACTTTGTCAAGGCCTTTGAGCGGTGTGGTACAGGAGAACAGTCTAAGAGAAGGAAGCACGATTTGGTCTTCGCGCAGATGGGTAATTTAGTTGGAAGAAAGAAAGTGGCTCGGACGCTAAGTCAGAAGGTTGCGGAGGTTTGGAGCGACGTCGGAACTATGCCGTAATCATCTTAGTAGTACCGCTTCAAAACATACGAGTAGTCCAAACGGCGGGTATCTTGCGCTTGACCAGAATTGACTTGGCTATTTCGTCCCACTGGCGTGCATATGGGGTATACGGGGTGTACCGCATAATCGATGCATTAAGTGCTTTAAAACTACGGTAATGTAATGAACCAAGCAGGGGCGATGCCTAAGAACACCCTTGATTATCGAAGGAGTGATAGGAGAAGGCACAAGTACGCTAACCGCAAAATTCGCGATGATGCCAGAGCTGAGCGTCAACTTGCATCGCGTAAACCAAATCAGATATCACTCCCACTTTACGACGTAGTCTTATTCGCGCCCACTATAGCATTAGAAGTCAGCAGACTATCCCTTAGGGAGCATGTCGTAATGATGTGTAAGATAACTCAAATCTCTAAGTGACAAGGCATTCGCTTAGCTTAAGGCCTTATGGGGAAAGGCGGAAGTGAAAGGAGGAAGAAAAAAATTTATAACTCACAAGCTTGCGCCACTATCTCTTGCACCATCTTCTCAAGAATTGGCTTCAGGAGACTCTGGCCGCTACCCTGAGCACCAAGGTAACCAGCCATACTCTTCTCGGCGTATTTGGCGAGGACGTCCACCTCAACATTGACGCTATCGCCCTCCTTTTTCTTCGCGATGACGACCTTCTCCTGCGTGTAAGTGATGAGCATGACCTCCCACCAGCCCTCTGCATCGTTGACCTGGGTGATGGTGAGACTGGTGCCGTCGAGCGCGATGAAGCCCTTGTGCACGACATAGCGCATGACTGCGGCGCGCTCGGCCTCGCGTGGCCGGAACCGGAACGTCAGCGCGTTTCCGTCTTGCGCGATCTTGATGATCTCGGCCGTCGTGTCGACATGGCCTTGCACGAAGTGACCTCCCATACGCGTGTCGGCGCGTACAGCTCTCTCCAGGTTCACCCTGGAACCCTCGGTGAGCGCCCCCAAGTTCGTGAGGCGCAGTGTCTCGGGCGCAATGCCGACTTTGAAGTTGGGCTGGCTCGCGCCGGGCCCGGAGAGTTCCGTGGCTGTCAGACACACCCCATTGATCGCGATACTGTCGCCGAGAGCGGCATCCTCTAGGAGCTTGGAGGACCCCGGTAGTGTAATGGTTAGCGAGGTGCCGCCTGTCTCATCCTGGGAGTTCAACTCCGCGACGGCTGTAAACGGCTCGCTAGGTCAGTTACTGTTACTAAGATTGGACACTGCTGTGGGTGGGACAGAAGTGTATCTTCATTCATCTGTGCTAATAGTGAGGGGTCGTTTGCCGGCGAGACACATCCTCTCTTGGGGAATTGTATGAAACGACTTACTCCCTATTTCCTCTACTAAACCTGTAAACATTTTGGATAAAACAGTGGGATATACTGGCAAAGAGAACAGAACCCGCTTTGTCTGTAACACTGAGTAGAAGTGGTTTTCTTGAAGATTGCTTACATGCGAAACAAAATGACGTGAGGAAAAGACCCATAGCCCCGGGTTCAATTACCCCACTAACCTAGAACACCTCTATAACCCAAGCGTCATCTTTTTCATCCTTAAGCGAGACCGGGCCATGACTCTAGTCTAGACTACCGACGCATTTACCTTCAAAGGCCGTGGTCCCTAGGGATTACGGCTCTATGATTAAAATCCATACGTTTCCAAGTGCATTTTCATTCAAGCCTTTTGACCGAGACTAACATCGCTTAGGATATTTTTGATACCGGTAACTCCAATCATAGAATTCTATGCATAAGGTCGCTTCTGAGAATCAGGGCGTAGACTGTACCTATAGCCGTAATGGAATGATTGTACCTGAGCTTTGAAGGCTTTTAAAGAACAAGGCCCGGGCATGCGCATATGGCACATGTGGACTGGGCAAACCAGCACTGCATGGCCTTGTCCATTGGTAATCATTGTGAAATTGATATTTAAGGATTCCTACGTACTGGTGGTAATACCTTTTACCGTAGAAGTCCCATACACCATCTTGTCGTTACGTCGTCACCCATAGCTGTTTCATAACTCTATATCGCCGTGCTTTTGTATGGCCCTATCAAGTTATGATGCCTAGATTGCCTCCGCAACCCAGTTCATACAAGATATTCAACTGCCGTGAGAGATGGGAACGATGGTGGTGTCCCCCGCGTCTGCGAGAGGTGCAGATGCTTACCTACCTTACCCGAGAGGCAAGGTTAGATTTGCTGTCTTGAACACTGCTGTAAAAGCAGCTTAGTCGAACACCCGGAATGCGCACGCGTGATTAACACATCTTATAGGTGCAAGAGCCTTGCGCCTGGCGAGTAGGATCCTCTGTCTTAAGAGCGTAACCAATCTTGATGTCGAGATCCCGGCGGTTCTTATCGTTGGGTTTAACATCCAGTTGGCAAACGACCTCCTCGTCTTGCTGAACCGTAAGGACCTCCTTGAGATAGAAGACTGTCTGTTTCCAGTGTGTGTACTTCGTATGCGGGCCGGTAGAGAAGCGTATCGGCTTGTGACACGCGGTAAAATCGATGTCGAACCACGCAACGAGGGCGTGAATGAAGTCGTCCCGACGGGCTTTCAGGGTGAAAGGTAATGAAAAGGCGAGGTCTTCGGTAGTGCAGGTGTAAAGATCAAGAGCAACTGTAGACGCTGGGTCCGTGACGGCCGCTTTAACTTCAACGGTGTCAACGAGAGGCTCAGAGAGAGCGGTCTCTTTGAGTGGTGAATAATTGAACCCATAAACGTTGTCCCAGACTAGATGAAGATACGCGATCAGCAAGAATGACCAACACAGACGGTTCATAGGCACCTACATCCAATCTTCTCGTCCTTATAATCGCCATCTTCAATACCGCAGGCAAAAATGGTAGCCTTGTCTGGGAAGATCAGGCCGTCTTTCACGAGGTACTTGTCTCTAGCATACAAGACAGTGTCCAGCATGCTCTCGTATAGCAGGAAGTACCCCATCCACTCGGAGATGATGATATCGACCTTGGGGTATGGTAACTCGATCTCTTCCATCTTGCCTTGAATAAGGGTAATTTTGTCGTCAAACCCATTGACCTTCACGATTTCCTTGGCCTTGAAAATGATGGTCGACATGTCGACACCGATAACATGTTTAGCGCCAGCCTTTGCGGCGAACCTATGTCGAGCGAAGGCATTTGTTAGAACCTGAAACAGCTGTTACCCGGGAAACCTTCGGCAGTCTGCCCAAAGCGGGCGACTTACATGGATAGAATAGCTGTACCGCAGCCAACATCAAGTACAACCTTGTCCTTAAAAAGGTGCTTGTTTTGAATTATCGCATTCATGTACGATCTGGTGCGCACCTCGTCTTTCTACTCAGGGAGCCACAGAGGTCAGTGCACGATCGTCCATCGTGTCGGCAATTAAGGGGATCTGCGCCACCGTGTGAGGTGCAGGAACACATACCAACATCTCCTCATGAATGCCTAGTGGTGGGGTGAAGGAGCATGGTTAGTAAGGCTTCCCCAAATAACACTAGCAAGAGCAAAATAAGGTTTGGGTACGAACCATGATGGTTGTAACTGAAACAGATGATCGTTAGCAGAGCGCAGATCTCGTGGGAATTCCATTAGCCTTAACGACAGTTACTCACCTGTTAAAGTAGTGCTGCTCGGAGTGAGCCATGTCTTTGAGCTGCTTCTCAGCATTCTCGACTTCCATCTTGTCGCCAGCCATGATGGGCAATGCGCAACTAGCCTCGGGTGATTGCAGCAAAGGTTATGCCGACTGGAAAGTAGAAGAAATAAGAGAAGTCGTGGAGTTACCCAGCTCCTAAATTAACGAGACAGAAGGTGCCTTTAGAAATAATTTTCCTTCCCTCCTTCCTTAGGCTTGAATCAGGGTCTTGTCAGGTCCCCTTCGCACTAAAAAGGAAATTCCAGAGGTGCATAGACGGCAGTAATTGTTCACCGCCCGGGGCCTATCGCGCTTTCTAGCCCCACCAAATTCAAGTTGGAGGGGCTATCTGCCTTCGTTTGGGTAGTACTGAAGTAAAATGAAAAGAAATTATATTCTGGGTCAGGCTAATCGATAAGGTATTGCTATAGTTCGGCAGATACCGAAACCCCGAGGGGCCTATTACAGTCTATCCGACGAAGCAAACAGATGACATGCGTCAAAGGTCTCTGCCCACATCAATACCGTATCATCTCACTGTAATACAGCCGAAGGCGACTGAGACACGTCCTGCTGGCAACTGGCCTTAAATGATCTTCTAACTAGGCTATGTAGAGAATCTATCACCTCCGGACTCAGAGAAAAATATGAGTCTCCTTAAGGGTTAAGAATCGCACTACTGGCAGGTAGATCGGCCGGCTGAGGGTTCATACCTAGATAAAAGACCTATGTCTTGATATACATCTGGTCGAAACCGACGACATCCCATTTCCACGAATCAGTATTCAACGTAAGATTTGTGGGCTTTGTCCGACCTCCTCGCAGAGCCCCTGACTCAACGGATCCCCCACCGACAGGTCGTGCCAATTTGTTCTCGCCGCTGATCACGGTGAAGTTTGCCAATGGTAAATCCCAGGAATTGCGCGAAGCTACGCTCGGCGATCCGTAGAAACGGGCCTCGACGCTTTCTGGCTTGATTGACAGGAATATGTACCCGCGGTAGTAACCGTCCTGCCATTGGAGCTCCGAGTTGTTCCCTACCCGATACTGTGCCTGTGTCCTAGCTGGGATGATGGCTGCGTCTACCCCGGTTGAGCTTACAGCTGTTCCTGCAAATTCAACACCTATAGAGCCTTCTCCTGTTTTGGCATTATACTCTTTCTCGCCGAGCCAGACCAGGTCAGCAACCTTGGGCATCTAATCAGCCGTGTCATTCTTGAGAGTGCAGCTAGACTAAGCGCGGCATTTCGGGGAGATAACATACCCAGTTCTGGTGGCTGTCTCCGGCTAGGAATACATTGTTGCCAATATCGTTATCGTATAAGTGTTTCAGCGTACGATTGCGGTTTGCGATGTATCCCTAACGGCAAACGCCAGGTCAGCAGACTATCAACAAATCCACATTTCGGGCGCTTATTTCAGTGCAGTCGCAACTCACGCTCCAGTTATCGCCGCTCAGCCCGTAAGACTCAATGATATGTGAAAAGACGATCTGATTGCCGACGACTCTCCAGGCCGCACCGCGCTTAGAGGATCTCGATAGCTCGCCATAGAACCAGTTCTCCTGGTGAGAGCCCATCAGGGTTCTTGATGCGTCATTTCGGATCATATCGATGTAATCGTCGTTCCAGTCTTTACACGATCAGTTGTGTCTGCCAGCGGGCCAAGAGCACATTCCATGTAAGTGTTATGACATACCGAGAGACGTAATACTACGATCATAGTTGCGCGTGTCGAGAATAATGAAGTCCTAGTTGTCCTCAAGTCAGCACGCATTCTGCTACCATCCAATGCGGATTTTGGTAATTAAAGGCGATCGTTACGCACAAACAGATTCCCCATTTGGAACGATCTCCAAATTCGCAAGTTGTCATCGAGGTCGACTTGTCTGTATGGACCGGTTAGATAACCCCCTTTTGCGAACTTGGCCACTTACCGGATAGGCATCCATTCAAAGTACGCTCTCACGGCGTTCATTTTACGCTGGTCAACGCTGACACCGTGGCCATCCTTGAGGAAGGAATCCTCAGTGTTGTTGAGACCACTTGCGCCATCACGATAGCCGTTATTTGAAACTTCTGTTATTGATGCTTAGTGGAAAATTTTACGCGTCGGTTCTCTCATCCCTCCCTTACCGTGGTCATCCCATGTCGTAATCCATGCGAAGTTTTGAGAAGCAAGCTGCAAATCTGGATCGCTACGATACTACAATTAAGATGGATGCTGTTTTTAGCTGCTATTTCTCTTCGCTAATGAGGGGCTTATGCAGGCTCACCTGACCATGCCGAGTTCTGTAGTCATACAGAGTAAACAGCAGCCGAGGCGGGTCATGAGCTCGCTTTCCTTTGCTGGCACTTTCGTATATGTAATCCCCAAGGTGCACCTAATTCTTGTGAGATATAGATGGTTAAAAGGGGAAAATGGCCTTACGAAATAATCCTGCTCGTCTTTCCGAGCGGCGTTACCGTATGCATTGAAGTATCCATTTGCTGTTATCCATTAGCAATGGCCAGCAGATTGAGACAAGGCATAATAGTGCTCGGCCGACTCACGATAATTGCTACAGGAGAAGATGGCAAGTTTCACTTCTGGCACATCGGCATCTGCTGCCGGGGCAGTTTTCGTTCGTCCTACTGGACTCTTTACGTCCGAATCACAGATGGTGAATTGGTAGTTGTACGTAGTGAACGGCTTCAATCCTTTAGCCTCCACCTGATGTTTCTCTCGCGTTAGGTGTCTTGCTTCTTGATTAATGACTCCGTAGAAACAGATCTTTATACCTTGACTGTGTAGTCAATATCACTAGTTGTGTACGCCTTTCCACTCGAGACGGCGCTTGATCCATTAAGGTCGTCCTGGGGGAATACGGCCCAGTCGAGGCAAATCGGGTTTGGATCCGCCTTGATATAAGTTTCCGTATCGTGATTATATAAGGCGACAGGTCCTTCCACTGTCACGTTGGTCGCGTCAGAGGCCGGTGAAGGGGCCACCCGAGTCCAGAGAATTACGGAGTCGGGGTATGGGTCGCCTGACGCCACACCGTGAGTGAAGTTCAGGTCTTCGGCAGCATAAGCGACATTCCCACGCTTCATGCTGCGCCGTGAGACCTGGGGCACGTCGATTCCCAGGGTCGGATGTCGCCGTGATGGGCTAGCATAGTTCAGGTTCCCATCGAATGAGCTTGTCACGGCCGTAACTTGAAGTAGCGCGGCAACAGCTACGGCAAGGGCTGATTTTATATACTTGTGCATCTTCAGGTCTGTTCGTTTAACCAAGCGCTAAAGACTTTGAATCGTACTGGGTGAGTCGAGCCCCGCGAGGGTGAAGCCAATACTGTCTGGCTCGGTAGACTTTAACCTTAATCCGATGACAGACTCTGTACAACGCAAAGAGGGGAGTAGTTTATTTATACTCATTCTATATAAACGTTTAATCCAATTCCACTACACCAATTGAGGGAAGTCACCGAGCTGCAGCTTCGTCAACGTGTTATTCCCTGGAATAAGGCCTACGAAGAGGGGCAACAAGCTTGACGCATCCAACACACCAACATACAAGTGGAAGCTCGAACGGCACATCCCTAAGGAAATGGTGTTGACATCATGTACAGGGTCGCACTGCTGCGTGCTCGTTGTTCTAGAATCGAGAAACGTGAGGAAATCGGTGGACGCGATTGGCTGAGGTAGCGAAATGCAGATCCCCAGATTGCTGCGGAGCTGACCGACTGAAACCTCAATATCGCATGCATATGCAACTTAGCTTCAACGTCTCCAAGACATTCTGATCGAGAAACGGGTATTGGGACAGACTCCAACAAAGCTGACCGGGGAAGTGCCGTTAGAAGCACGCCCAGACAGTGTATACCCGCTTCGCTTACCACTTAATTGCCATAATATTGTTGAACCCGAGCCTATGTTCCTCCGTCTTCAAGCCTCATTTTTCCCACTTTCTATGCCAAGACTTTCTACCCTGGACTTGGGGCCGCAACCTTAAACTTTCGTAGCGGGAACGACGCTAATATTGCGACCAGGCACTGCATTTCGAGGCATACAGATATGTTGTTCCAAGATCTCTGGCAATGTGCTTGTAAAAGTGCTGGCCTACAATCGTCGGTTGCCAATTATTGGACGTGGAAGCACGAAAGTACTCAAGAATGCTTTTGTTGCAAGCTGTATCTTAAATGGGTACCAAGACTACATAGAGGCCTTCGAGGTTACAATGATCATATATGAATATGAGGGTTCGGACAATGTGCTTCAAGTCTTTAAGTAGTGATTCACAGATGTTTATGTCAATGCATGCCTGCTTCGGCCCTCTAAAGAACCTACTGTAATATAGGCAAGCTATGAAAACATCACACATCACAATGATCGATCCACTTACAGTAGCTCTAGAGATCCACAGTACCGGGACCTACCCCAGTACTAGCGCGGTTCTGCTTTGGATGGATACGTACCTAGGTACCCAGGTACCTACCGTTTGTGCCCCGCCATCTGTCAACGCCCCGCCACTTCAACACTTTTTTTTCTTGCTAACGGTTGAATATCTTTGCAGATAGCAGGTTAGTCATACTGGGCTGTAGCATTGCAAGTTCTTCTATCCTGCTGCCTTATACATTTGTCCTCCCAATCCATCGCTACTGACCAGGAGAGCCTGAGCTCCGTATTCGGTGGATATATCACGCTCCCGAACGAACAAGTAGGTAGACATGCAAAGTTTTGCCACCCCATTTTATAACAGCAACCTCTTATTGTCACCCAATTGTCCGTCGTCTCACTCTTTACTAATATCTCCCTAGAGAGCTAGTCACCATGACAGACACCACTGTAGAGGCCGCTGCGCCTCATAGCACCTTTGATGTAAGTATATTTATTTACTTGGAACATCAACCACAGAACGGGGAAGTAAGGTATCTATCTAGTGTGCTGACGAGAAGATGCTTTTTACGTAGACCATCCTGGTGTTAGATTTCGGTAGCCAGACAAGCCATCTCATTCTCCGACGTCTGAGATCTCTCAATGTATATGCTGAAATGCTGCCATGCACAACCAAGCTTTCCGAGCTGGATTGGACCCCTGTTGGAATTGTCCTCAGCGGAGGTTTGTCCCCGTGTTTTCTGGTTTTTATCGTGATATCAAAATTTTAACATTGCATTAGGGCCTTCTTCCGTGTATGATGAGGGAGCTCCTCGTAAGATGCCACACTCCCCCATATTTGCTTGCACAAGCCATGCTAAGTGAGTATAGGCGTTGATCCCGCCATCTTCGACCTGGGTGTCCCAATCCTGTCAGTTATATCCCGATGTTCGCCCTCCTTTCGGTGCCTGTGCTTACTGAAGTAGTGGAATCTGCTACGGCTGCCAGCTGCTTGCCTGGCTCATCAACGACAAGAACGTTGCCCGCGGCGAGGCTCGTGAGTATGGCGAGACCGATCTCACAATCAATAAGGTCGGCAGTGATGCAGACCGACTCTTCGAGGATCTAGGAGACACTCTCCATGGTGAGTAACATTTTATCACGACGCGAGTCACCTTCTGACTTTGATCAGTCTTCATGAGCCATTTCGATAAACTCGTGAACTTGCCCGAGGACTTTGTCACAATTGCGAGCACCAAGAACGCCGCCTATGCCGGTATTGCTCACGAATCGAAGCCCATATACGGTAGGTATGTTTTTGCATTAGTAGCTCATCACATGCGGTTACCCTAACTTGAATGTACTACAGGTATCCAGCTGCACCCCGAGATCTCGCACACGGACAGGGGTACAGATATTCTCTCCAACTTTGCAATCAAAATTTGCAAGGCCCGTGCTAACTGGGAGATGGGCAACTTCACTGAGAAGGAGATCGTCAGGATCCGCAAGCTCGTTGGCGACAAGGCCCAAGTGGTATACTGATATCCCTGATCATTTTCTGTGATGAAGCAATGAATTAACTGCCGGTGTACAGATCGGAGCCGTGTCTGGTGGCGTTGATAGCACAGTGGCTGCGCGTCTTATGAAAGAAGCGATTGGTATATCATTCAGGAATTCGTGAAAGAGGAAGATGTGCTGACACCAATTCTACTTAGGTGACCGGTTCCACGCCATTCTTGTCGATACAGGTGAGTGCTACTTCCCATAAACTCCATGATCAGCTATTAACTCAAAGCCTCTAGGATTGATGCGTCTCGACGAATGCCAGCAAGTCAAAAAGACCTTACAAGAACATCTCGGGATCAACCTTACCATTGTCGATGGGGGTGAACTGTTCTTGAGCCGTCTCGCAGGCGTGGAAGAACCTGAGACCAAGCGCAAGATTATTGGAGAGACCTGTGAGTGCATCCTAATGCTTGAAAAGGCGCCATATCTGGTCCGTCTGCTGTAGTACTAACACGGATATCTAAGTCATCGACCTATTCGAGAGAGAGGCAATCCGAATCGAGACGGAAGCAAAGGAAACAACCTTTGCCGGGAAAGTGGAATGGTTCCTTCAGGGAACTCTCTATGCCGATCTAATCGAATCTTTGAGCTTTAAAGGCCCTTCCGCTACCATCAAGTGTAAGCCGAGCAGCGAACCAAACCCGACCCCTTCGAAGCTATTCAACGCTATTCTGTTAATGAAACAGAGCACACTGGGGATTTGAAATTGGCGTATATTGACAGTTGTTATAGCGCATCACAATGTTGGCGGTCTTCCAGCCAGGATGTAAGTCACATGTGCTTGAGTTTCTTTGTTGGACCTGGTCAATCACTAACGCGTGAATAGGATGAACGGCGTGAGTGAAATAAGCTATTTAAGTGTGAGAAGCACATGACGGCTGACACGAACAACAGCAAGCCCAGTTGAAATTGATCGAACCCCTCAGAGAGGTAAATTCACACCACAACCCCTCTGGATATATACACATGTCAGTGCTCCTACTAACTGCCTGCTCTAGCTTTTCAAGGACGAAGTACGCGCGTTCGGCCGCCAACTCGGTATCCACGAGGACCTCGTTATGCGCCACCCTTTCCCCGGACCGGGAATCGCCATTCGAATTCTGGGAGAGGTAACCCCTGAACGTGTGGAGATCGTCAGAAAGGCTGACCACATTTTCATTTCCATGATCAAGGAAGCTGGCATCTATGATCAGGTGTGACCTTCTCACATCCACAAACAAGTTTACTTGGTCAATTTGCTAACCGATCTATTTTATTTGATAGATGTCTCAAGCCTATGCTGCCCTTGACACAAACAGAGGTGCGTACACATTCATTTCCTTCTTCCAATTGCCCAGATAGTACGTCGCTGACTCGACTTCATCGCAGCTGTGGGAGTCATGGGCGATAGCCGTGTCTACGGCATGATCATCATCTTGAGAGCAGTTCACAGCGTCGACTTCATGTCTGCCGAGCCGTTCGAGTTCCCATTCCAGCTTCTCAAGAACATCTGCCGAAGAATCGTTAACGAAGTCGATGGAATCACTCGTGTGGTATACGACTGCACCTCCAAGCCTCCTGGTGAGCATCCCGCAGCTTCTTATTCCATACCACACCACGCTCTCGTTGATATGATGTAATTGCTTACGCTTGCTATAGGGACTATTGAATTGGAGTAAAACATTTCGCAAGAGTACAAAGGAGCTAAAGATCTGTCACTCGGTTTCCTGCCACGCAATACCTATAGGTCGGCATGCACGATCTTAATTGCGGCTTTCCCGATCTGGTCGGTCTTTCCAGCACATTACGGGGAGGGCAAAAAGGAAACTCCCTCAGCAACGAGGTGGGCTCTGTTGAGTTCACTCAATCCCTCTAAATATACTAGACGATCTGGACTCAAATGTGGGCTGGAAGGGTATAAGAATATATATGTGCAGAAGGAAAGAGGGGAAAATGTGACAATGCCAAAACATCCAACTACTGGACAAATAAGTAGGATACCGGATGCGCTTGATTTTAATTGATAGACTTCTAGACTTGAGACAAAAGACAAAGAAGCACAATATACAAGATGCCATGCTTAGAAGGAATTCAACGTAGATATATCAGGTAAGTAAGTACCCCGAAGCGAGGTAGGTAAGGCTAAGAATAACACGGCATGCAAAAAAAAAAATGGCAGATATCACCACACGCCAAACCCTATCATCTCAACGTCGTATCTCATTGCACCATCACCCTCATACCCAAAGCAAGCCCGCCCCCCTTTCAATGACTCATAAACCTGTCATCAACACCACCGCTCGTGTGGTTCCCTCCACCGTACCCCGAGAATCTCAAAGATCCTCCTCTCATCCCCCCCTTCAAGAACACCAACGCCAGTCAAAGCCCTATGATTAAGCTTCATTCCTTTCTTGCGGGCTAGGAGCCGCATGCTGCAATTGAACAGGTCGTTTCCCGTGAAATAGATCAACGCAGCGCCGATCTCTGTTTCGGGTACGAGGAGGAAATCGATGCGTCGCCAGATAGGGCGGTATTCACCTCTTTTAGTAGTATTATTTGGCGGCCCAGACAAAGATAAAGCCGTCGTCTCAGGTAAGACGCAGCAACCATGCCACTTATTCCCACCCTCATGTCTGTGCGACGAAGCCAGCGCAGCGGTCAAGAATCCTTCTTTCGTAAGGGCATCAACAAGCTGGTCTAGAAACGGCACCAGTTCTAGCGCAGACTCTGTGCCCTTCTTCGTGACGATCAAATCGATATCTCCCGAATCCTCCGCGCCTCTTCTATAACTTCCCCCGATGATAATCTCCACATCCGCATCGATCCTCGCCGCGACATTCTTAACATGTGCTCCCAGGGCTCTGACCTCCGCTCTCGGGATCCGCGTGAGTAGGTCGTCGTAGTAGTCTATGCCGATCTGCTGATTCACCGAGAGCTTGGCCCTCGCTCGCAGGTCCGATAGCGAGCGATAGCCCAGATCCACCCATTTCTTCGCCGTGCCCACGCCTACGCCGTAGATGTTGCGGAACAGCTTGAGCGCCTCCCTGCTCGGCTCTTTGCGGAGCTCGTCTAGTTTGCGGAAACAGCCCGTGGATGCAATTTCCTCGATATGTTTTGCGAGGCTCTTGCCGATGTTAGGCAGGGCCGCCGCTTTCTCGACTGTGGTGATCTTGACGGCCTGTCTTCTAAGCGTGGCTACGGCCTTCCGGTATGACTGTACGCGCCACGTCTCGTCCCAAAGGCTGTGCTCTTCCGCCATCTCTTCTAGGAGTTTAATAATGTGTGCATTCGGCCCACTATATCTCTTGTCCATGGTGCCTCCACGCATACATACGAACTTATCCTCGCTGGCTTTCGTTCTCGTAGACTTCCTTACTGGCCTTTTCATGTCTTTGCGCTTCTTATTCGGCGATATACCCTCTTCTGGAGCTTGCATGTCCGTGTCGCTCTCATCAAGGTATTCGTGAGTCTCCGGGTCGTCGACGACCGCTTCAATACACGACGCCAACTCGTCGTTGATTGCAGGAGTTTGTGCTTCACTTCGAGATTCACCAGCTCTGTCTGACAGGCAAGCCTCTCCGGGGATAGAAGAGGGTATCAGTTCAATGCTTCTCTGGGTGGTCTCCTGTGTGGAGATATCTATAACTTCCCGACTTCCACGCCGTGGTTTGATCTGGAGTGAATTATCCGAGCCTTGAGTGAATGGTGCCGGATCTGTTAGATCTACCGGACCTGTTGGCTCTTTGGCAGTGGGGTATCCAGGCACTCTATACTGGTACTTTTCAACAGTATCATTGGGATTAAAGATCGCACGCCTCTTCAGGCAGTCGAGGGGATATCGGTCATTGACAAGAATAATCGAAGATAAGCTTGCATCCTTGTCCAAAACGTGTTTAATATCATCATACACAAGACCGTTATCAACGATAACATGAGTTGCCTCGGCCAGATCTTGTGTCCACGTCGCACCATGTTCCCTAGCTTTTGTGATCCTCAGTCTGCGGGCAGGATTGACATCGTCATTAGGAATGTAGAAGAATTTTAAGCCTCTGAATATTTGTTCCGATTCAGGGACCATCTGGATTGACTTCTTTCGTTTCCTCTTGGAAATGGTGGCAGACGGTGATGAATCAAGGCTGGAGTGAGATCTGAGCACTCGTGTGGATGGATGTGTTTCTCTTCGAGGCCGGCCAGCCCCCCTCCCTGGTTGTTGCCCCGTTTCGGGGATAAGGCTGCCAGTAAGAGAAACCGTTGCAAGCCGAGACCGATCATCCCCGGGTGCAACGGCCGGGGTAACAGCGATTATCTCTATCCCGTCATCTGTGAGATTGTAGACAAGGTCTGAGGTTGTCCTCCGAAGTTGGGCGCTTGCTAATTCTGGCTTGCTAGGTGACTTGCTAGACGGCTTGTCAGCCAGTACAGGGCCATGCGCGGCAGAAAAGAAAGCCTGGCATTCTCGTCTCAGGCTTTGCTCTTTCGTGGGCAAGGCATCGGCTCTGTCGTCGTGATCTATACACGCACCAAGCTCCTTGAAGAAGGCTCGTTTTTCTCTCAGCGATGATTGCATTGTTTGCGACGAGGTTGCCACGATTGGGTGGTGGCACACCTTTGTTGTGGTTGGTAAGGCATCTGCCGCAGTACAGAACACGGTTTGATACGAAAAAGTCGTGTCGTAGACCTGCGTTTATCTAACCTAGCTACCTACTTTACTAGGCAGCAGGCGCTTTCAGGTAAGGGGGCAAGAAGGCATGTATAGGCAGAGGGTAAGAAGCGCAGGGGGGAAATCATTCCAGTTGAAGCTGGAAACTAGGGGATGTGTCAGCTGGCACCAGCTGCTCTTACGGCCGCGCCTCTCTATCAACGTCCACTTCATTCCTTCCGTCAAAAGAGACAGGGATGTTCCTAATCATCCCTAGCTACATCTGTACAGAGATTACTTACAATCTTGTTTTCTTACCCTATACGAATCTCGAAAGGGTCCACATTCAATCCCAATACAAGACAACAGTGACTGTTTCAGCATAAGGCCGAATCGGCAAAGACTACCTAGGAGGACACTTAGGTAGGTGTAGTGTATTTGATTAAGTATCGACATTAATAGATCACATTCAGAAATTGATTTCCCGTGACTATATCCTGATAGCTGAAACAAAGGGTATGAAATGTATGTAGGTAGTACGTAGATAGGTAGGTAGAATGCCAAATGAAATCCAGCCACCCAGCGCCTTTTATAATCCCCGAGGTTAGTAGTATCGTACATCTATACAAGCTCGCGCAACGAAGGCATGCCTCACGCCTGACACTATTGAGCATGAGGGGCTTGGGACGACTGGCCCGCAAAGCTCCTTGCATCTATCAACGGGATGCTGTTCTTTTCGCGAGGATCAAAGGTGGGGTTGCCATCCACCGAGAATCGGCTGACATCGTCGTTCTCCGCCTCATTCAGCACTTCCCTCGTCAGCTCCACATAGTCATACGCGAATTCGCCTATCTCGGCATCATCAATACCCAGAATCTCAGCCTCTTCAGAGGCACGGATCTTAAGACCGGGTACCAAGTTTATGACAAAGAGAATGATGCAAGTGCCGCCAAATGAGTAAGCCCCGCCGGCCGCCGAATCGGCCAGTTGGTACGCGAGCTGTATCCAGTTGTGGTCCAGCCAGCCGCCCGGGATTGAACTAAACCCATCCAGGCGCACAATGTAGTTAGACGCGAAGAATCCAGTGAGAATGTTGCCCACGATACCGCCAACCGCATGGACGGCAAAGATATCGAGAGAGTCGTCGATCTGAAGTATGAATTTTAATTTCGTCGCGTAATTGGCAAAGCTAGCCCCGAGAACCCCGAAGGGCACGGCAGCCCAGGACGGCACATATCCTTTCTCAATGTTAGCCGATTCCTCTTGTCCAGCTTAGAATGAAAACTGCCCTACCTGAGCCGGGTGTAATGGCAACAAGGCCAGCGACAACGCCTGAACAAAAGCCGACAGTGGACCACTTCCTCTCCAATCGATAGTCGAGGACACACCACGTGATGCCACCCACACATGCTGCCAGATTGGTTACCACAGCGGCCATAACGGCTCTCAAATTCGCCGAAAGCGCACTTCCGGCATTGAAGCCAAACCAGCCAACCCAGAGGAAAACAGTCCCGATGACGATGTGCGTGACATTATGAGGGCGGTAGTTCAGTTCGTGGGTTCCATGGCCGCGTCGCTTTCCGAGCATCATCGAGTCTGTGTGAGGAACGTTAATACACAATGCTATCTTCGACGCAAATGCGAGAGCGCGGTAAGGATGAAAATCGACTCACATGCAAGGGCAGCTGTTCCCGACGCGATGTGGACTGGTGTGCCCCCCGCGAAATCCAGGCCACCTAGTTTGTATGACCACCCAGATGTATTCCAAGTCCAGCAGGCGATCGGGTCGTATATCAGTGTAGACCATATCAACATGAAGATAACACAGGGAAGTATCCGTCCTCGCTCCGCAACGGCGCCAGTCGCGAGAGCCACCGTGATAGCCGAGAACATGCCCTGGTATACAGCAAACAACAGGTCCGGGATCCTTTCAGAGCCTACCGAGGTGTGTGCCAGCACGTCTTTGAAGCCGAAATTTGCCAAGTCTCCGATGAAAGAACTGGCTGTATGCGAAAAGGTCAAAGAGTAGCCCCAGAAGAACCATTGGAACGTGGTGACGGCGGTAGCCATAACGGACAGCCATATTAGCGACAAAGCCGACTTGCGTCGCGCAAGACCTGAGTAGAAGAACCTTTGTAGCCCGCCGTTAGTAAATTACACCTTGCGAAACTGGGGATTTATTTTATTACATAATGAGCAAAGATGCTTACCCAACACCTGGAATCATAAGCAGGACCAGCGCTGTCGCTGTAATCATCCAACCGATATCTCCGGACTAAGAGGCGAAGATTGAATCGTCAGCCGACTTTCACCCCTAGTATGTGAAACCATGTGCGTATGTTTTACCTCGTAGAACACGTTCAAGTTCTCCGTCAACGGGTCGCCACCAGTCGGTATTTTTGTTCCATTGAATTTGACCTTTGCGATATAGTAGGCATCGAGATCGGTGCCGTTATCTAAGAAGACCATGGTGCCAGAATAGTCGTTCCAAATAATCCTCTCTGGGAAAACAAGAGGCTCTAGAGACTCCGGGCGTTAGAGGACAGAATGGCTACGAAAACATAAGTTGGCGCACCGGCGGAGGGAGGATTTGGACGTCAGATTGTTAGATGGTGGAAGACGAGAAGAGCACGAGAGACCAGTGCGACAGCAAAGTATAGGAGAGCATAGGGACCATCTTGGAACATATGAGAGAGCAGGGCGCCAAGGATCAAGCCTTAGGTCTCACCAGCCTGCAGTACCGAAATGGGAGGCATGCAAGAGGTGTGATGGAGCGCCCAGAAAAGCAAGTGAGTCGCAGCCAATGGCGGTCGCTGGCCGAGTAGATAACGGCATGGCGCACCACACCATGCAGCACTCGCACCACGCCTCCTGCAACAAGCAATGCAATTCCGAGCGTGTTGCAACGGCAGGCTGGAGAGAGCGAAAAGGAGACCCGGTTTTTTTGCCTCTTCAGCGTGGTATTATACGGGAGGCCTACTTGTTCTAGAAGGCGTCCTCGCGCATCCCAGATTGCCCATAATTGCGATACACGGTCAGCGTCACGTAGCGTGGCTGCCCCCCTCAAGGTCACGCAGCGCATAGTATCAGAGTTTCCATAATATCTATAGTATTCATAATATTCGAACCGAATAGGCGCGCAACAAATAGGCGATGGGCGGCGAGGGCCGATAAATGTGAAGGTGGATTATCAAAACAAATAACGAAACTCTTGTCAGCTTTGCCCCGAAGGATCTAGCCTGACGGGAGACATCATATCCAGTGATCGACTATTACAGGCACTACTAGCAGTAATCAGGTGGGCTGGCACCGGATCAAAAAAAGGGCGAGCTCGGTGAACTTGGTCGCGTGGGGGGGAGGGGGGGAGGGGGAATTCGTTGACTACCTAGAGGCTATGCCTGCAGTACTACCTGTCTTTAGGTATTACAATGGTGGCCTGTAAATTGATAATGAGTACAAGATGCGAGTTACAGACGAGGCAGCTGCCGTGGATCGACCATCAAAGTCATATCATAAGGCTGATTTCTTAACCATAGCGTACAGAATACATATGCTCATAACATGCCAGTTCATCATGATCCAGAAACTGATGATCCTGTTTGTTCCAGAATCCCTTGGGTGGGCAAGTTTCTCGTTTGAAGGGGAAGAGGGATGATAAGAGGGGGCGGGTCTTGCCAAGTTTCCGATAGGATAACAGTGGGTAATAGTGGGGCTAGGGTGCAAATAAGATGATGCCTGCAAGCCACATAGTGTTCAAAGCCTGCCCAAATAGGCTAGCGCATATGTCCCTAGATCGCCAAGATACATCTGTACCACGACCAACAATCCGAATCATCCCACATTGCTAGGTTAGGTCGATGTCGGTAGGTACCTATATATTTAAATGTCTCTCTATTATTGATACCATACTGATAAAGCATACCAGTGCGACCCAAGACTAAATCATTTTATTACTGCGCGGGATATAAGATTACCTACTCCTTTTGTCAAAATCCAGGTGTTTAGAAGCCCATAAACTCGCTAACTCCTCTATATATAGTGCAGGTACCTAACCTAGATACCTTGGGATAGGCTTATGTAGGTCTTATACATCTGTACCTACATACATATGTCTCTGCACTTACCACGCGAGGATTGATGGTGTCCTCTCGATGCGAGGTCTTTAAGGTACATAGTGCGGATGTACAGGAAGAGCCACGATATTGGTTTGCAAGGGTCTCCCAAAGGCCCACTATCGTAACCTAGTCCAGTCTCTCGGTACAGCAGTAAAACAGATCATAAACAAGATCTTTCAGACTTACACGAAGGAGTCATTCAACCACGCCTCTATCAAGCTTTCAGATGCTAACAGTAGAAAAATAATCGGCATGGCGGAAGGAAGACACAACCTTCGCAATTATAATACTCTGTAGGCGGCCTAATGAGAAGCAGAGGCAGACGCAGTCACAGTCTAGAGATTGTCCAGGTGTGGGAGCACAACAGCGGCCCACCCTCCCTTTCTGTTGCATTCCACCGCTTTGGTGATCCGAAATTGATTGGTAGCGTAGCTCTTCGCTCTGCGGTTTGCATCTTGCATCTTGCATCCTACCCATCGTCATCTCCATTACACCATAGCATACACACTGCTCGAGAGCCTCGGCGGGCTTTCAATACTCGACCGGCAGTGCCTCTTGGCTGAATGCCCTCTGAATATTCGCACCAAGACTACCTGTGTAGGCTGGACATTCAGTCAATTAAATATGGCCAAGGGGCGTGGTTTGTGAGACACTTTTTTCCTCCCACAATTCATCTCCGTCAGACGGCACTGGAAGCAGCTATGTGCCACTAACACCCAGCCTGCAGTGCAACCTGCCGCATCTGACGTGCATGGACAGAAAATTAAAGAATATCCGAATCGGCTTGTCTGAAAGAATAGGGAGACAAACTGTCACGCACGTGTCGGCGAGAGGGAGTAGTACTTTCCCCTATTCCGTACTCCGACGGTCTCGAACGGCCCTCTTATAATCAAACCTCTATAAACTATAATAGTGTATGATAATAATGGTTCGCCAAACCTCTATTCCTGCTCCTAGGTTAATGAGGCCCGTCAGACCACCTCTCCCCCCTCAGTACAGCCCAGCGCAAGGATTAAAGAGAGAAATGTCAGTTACCCTCTCGATCACAGATCCAAGTCAATATACTAACCTATAAGCCAGTACTCTTGGCTTGACATCATTCACCCTTTATCCTCTCTGTTGCATGCACCGAAGGGGTTAACTTAAGCCCATCTTGGCAACTCGACTTGCAGTACCGTACACTACGGTTTCAAGCGAACTCTCATACATCTTTCGTATTGAGTTCTGCGTCATCCAGTTTCCATTCTAGATGAAGCCACATCCACAACCGAGCCTACCACAACATTATAGACCCCAATTTCAGCTTGCAACATAAAGGTAAACTACGTCGCAACCGCATGTGACGTTCCACTGTAACAGTCTCGCTCAGCGTTTCAGGGGTAACAGCACCGGGCCGTCAGCGTCCCCTGCGTGCGCCTCCAAGCCGTTAGCCACCATTGTCGTTTCGTTTGTCCTGGCGAATTCTTCTACTAAGGGGCTTTTTTGGCAAGTATCAAGGACAGAAGCTGGTTTCTAAGGGTGAAGTTGATGCTAAGCTAAGGTTAGCGTCCTAGATGACATGCAGGAGTTGGACCACCGCAGTAAACACAAGTCGTGTAGCGCCTCAAATAGTTTGCCTTTTCCTTCCGCATGTAAGTCGTCATCTGTTCATATCCTCGTCATATGAAGCTAATAGACAAGTGCTGGGAAATAGTCGCATTCATACCCCAGTAGGCTCTGAACCTTTCCAACCCTGCCGCGATGCATCATGCGTTACATCAACGCGAAGATACTATTTCTCACCTGGCAGCGCGTCGCGTAAGTCCATAACGTGCTTGGTAACTCTTAGTCCTGCTAGTTACACACTGATATGCACGGAGTTTACTGTCCTCTCGAGATAACTTAATAATAGCCGCGACTCAAGGGCATGGTATATATAACTATCTTAGAAATCTCTTGGTCTATGTTTACTCGCTTGCGTAACTAAACCAATTCTTTGGCTAGTATATCTATTTACATATTATTTAGATGAACCAGTTTCTGTAGACGTACATTACTAATTGGCTGGAATATGTCCAAGAGACAGGAGAACTGCAGATGAGGCTGAGGACAGAGAAACACAAAGTTAACCCAAGTAGACTGTCCCATAGGCCATAATGAAGCGAGTCTAGGACTAAATAATAACATAGACATCAAGAAAGGGGGTTAGCGTAAACTAAAATGATTGATTTTATGAATATCACCATTCTATTCTCAGAAACGAGCATCGGCGCAGCGTAGATAGCCTTGCCCTATGGAGACTGATCATTGCTGGTAAGGTAGAGAATACAGTCAAAGAACCATATGTTATCTCAACATTTGCTATCGAAAGGGACTTCAGCATCTCATCTAGTATATCCTCGCACTCCCAGCACACATGCGTACACTTATGTGGGAGACAGAGGCGCAATATAACCTCTTGTGGTCATCCTCCTTATGCCCCTCGCGTCCAAAGGGGCAAAGTCTAGAAGGAACAACCACATAAAAGAGACTCCGCCGGGTGGTAAAGGCACCAAAGGCTTCAAGTACCAACCTCACCTACGTCCTAGGTTGTCAGTTACTCTAAACCCCCCCCCGTAGCTAACCCCCGAGAAGTAAAGACAATGGGAGAAATTTTGCGCATCGCGGGTCCTCAAGTGCCCCTCGGCGTCAACTACCAGCTGCCCCTTGCGCATGTGCCTTCTGTCTGTACTTATGCTCCTGTTATTGCGGGCCTAGTTATCTGCTTCACACCCTAATTCTAGGGCTTGCGGCTATTTGTTTACATGCGCAGTGTCCTTTGTGTTTTCCTCACCTTTATTTACCCCTCCTTCTTTTCCTTCCCTCTCCTCTCTTCCTCAGATCCTTTCTCACCTTCTTTATTCCACCTCTCTCTCAACTCCAGCAGCCTCATCCCTTGACTGGGTGTGTGGATGAGTCCGAGACATCAAGGAGAATAAATAGTAAGTCAGATACCTTTGCTATCCACCGTTTCTTTGTATATTTTCTGCACTTCCCCTGCAAGAAGACTGTTTTCCATCTCTTAGAAACGAGCTGGCCTTCTTATTAGCCTACCCTGAGGAAATACCAGTGAGTGGATTCAGCAAGCATCACTTCCTCTCGAGATCTGCTTTGTAGAACTTACTTTAGACACAGATAAAACATAAATGGACTCTCTTCTAACCGTGGCTGTAGCAGCAGAAGATACTCACACCAAGTAGACTCGCGAGAATCCTGTTGTTCTGTTACCTGACCCGAAGCCAGAGTCTCTGTGTTTCTAGCAGACGGTAAGTCAAAACTACCAACGGAAGCATGACCCCAATTCTGACCAAGAGTATAGACGACGCGCTGTGCTTCGCCAGGGCGACCAAAGGTGAACTGGTGGTGGAAACACATTCTGAGGATACCTCGGTCTAGGACCGCCACATCCAGTTCATTGGCGGTCGGCGGTCTCCAACTACGAGCATGACCCTCGCATAGTAGAGCGGCACCGCAGTTAGCAAGACTGCCACCTTTCTAGGTATAAACTTCCTAGTGTCTCAGACCTCGACAGAGGGAAGATGTTGGCGTTATAACTTAATGTAGCTGACTACATCATCCCATTGTGATAGGGCACTAATTTTTCTTGCATTTTAAGCCTCGAAATTCCGGGAGTGGTCGACTCCTGGCTCGCTTGAACCGGGCCAAAGCACAGTCAACACTTTTCAAGCGGCTGTAAAGGAGGGCAGACTTATTAAAGTGGCCGATATCGAGACTGCAATGCCGCCAGAAAACGTCGAGGCGTGCATCCGAGGACAGCCAGGATGTGACAAGCTTGAGGTGCACTGGCCCCAATTCCTATATCTTTCTGAGGAAACTAATCCGGGATTTTGTGTTTCGTCGAGGTCCCTACACTTGGCTGGGTGACGTACGCGGCGAACATACTGAGTGCCTTGCCTATTAACTAGGACGGCGACAACTCTGGATGACAGCTAGAGCTGCTAGATCCGCGTTGCTGATGTTGCGCCCACCATTCTGCACAAACGCAAGCACGCAGCGGCCTTGCAAAACATCTACAACCCTTACGGCGGGGACAGTGGCCGTGTTTCGCGTGTGCTTTGTGTGATGGCGTCCCTTGGGTCGACAACGTGGAAGGATTAACTGCGCTCCTGAACGAGCGAGTCGGCCAACCAGACAAACTCAACTGCAGACATGAGGTACCGTCGCAGAAGTACCGAAGCATTACAACTCCTCAGCAAACAAACAAACGGAGAACTACACCGCCGCCAATCAGAGATAGAAGAGTAAGGTCAGGCCTTGTTAACAAGCTCCAATCCTCTATTACTCCTTCATACTGAAGGGAGCGTCGGACGACGACGACGGGAAAGTCAAGTCTTCACAGACTTCGGTCTTCTGCGACCACTTCACACCGAAGCATAGACGACGAAGACCGCGAATTCGGGGGCCTTGTTAACAAGCTCCAATCTTGTACTACCCCTTCACACCGAAGGAGGCATGATTGACGCGCTCGTCATGAGCTCTAAGAGTGACACAGGTGGTAAGATTGTAAACATCTGCGGAGAGCCTCTGTGGACGGCGTGGCCAATTCTTGGAAACTTGGTATTTCTTTCGAGAGGCCCATGGCCGAGACAGAAAAGGAGACCCAACGTTGCCTCTGACATCTTGGGGGGTGGAGGTGGAGGTGGGACGGGGCAAGAAAACTGCTTACCATCGGTGAAGCATGTTGCTTCATGGTCACGTTTTCCATAAACACCCCGGAGAGTGAGAACACCTCGGTGTGGATCCAAAGACTACCCCGAACTGCTCGGGACCAGTTCAAAGACAAGCGAAGCAGAACTGGCCCTTGCCACGCGGTGAGGTGCGTACGAGGCCGCCAAAAAGGCAGCCGGTGCCCGTGCTACTACACAAGCCGGGTGTCAATACCGGTGCCACAACGGCAGACCGCCGCCGCGCAAACCGCAGGCGGGGAATCGGCGACAAGTTACGCACGCCGGAGCAACCGACCACCCTGGTGCTCACTGCTCGCGGTACGTTCGTCCCAGCAGGCGACAGGCGACTGTCAATGCGATACTGCCTCGGCGCCGGCCGGCTCCGACAGGAATGCCGGACAACTACCGTGGCAGCAGAACCCGGGCTGAAAACATCTCCGAGGACATACCTGACGATGAGAACACCTCAGTTCGGATTCAGAGACTCCCTCCAAACTGTAGCTACGGCATGGTGTTAGCCAGTCTGGAAAGGATTGGGAAAGTCTTCGCTACAGTGGTTAACAAGCTGCCGGGGCAACATAACACTAGCGCAGCCAAGGTGGTGTTCTGGGATAGAACCGGAGTCAACAATCTTCTCGGCAATTCCGCGCGCGGCGAGTTCGTCTTCCCAGGCCAGTCCACGATACAGTCCAACGGTCGAGTCAAATCGAACCAAGACAAGCGCCCAACGCTCCTTGCAATTTGCAACTCAGCAGCAGTGATCTACTGTACCTTCTAGGTGTACATACACATACCTAGGTTAGGGGTTGCCAGCATAACCGACACATTTCGCACGGTTACCATACTGACAGTGGAACCTCCTCGGGGACGTACCACGCGACCTGAGCAGCTTGCGGGTGAGAAAGTCTCTGCTGATTCAGAATGTTTGTGGGCTGTTTCTGGCTGTCCTGGTTGCGTTGGATTGGGACAGGAGTCAGCAAGGAGCTACTCCAACAGCAACTCTCTACTTAACTCTCTGTCTGTCAGTCTTGTCCTTGTCCAAGACTTGTGATACTGCATCGCAAGATCTCCATAGGTTGTTCGAGGCCGCGACAAAGGCAGGTCTGACAGACCAAGAGCTAGGTGGTAAGTGGCTATTAGAGTAACTCCTTGCTAACTCCTGTATCAATCCAGGGCAACCAGGACAGCCAGGAACTGCCTACAAAGATTCTGAACTGGAACGGCGTTGGCTTCGGGAAGAGGTTAGGGACATCTATAGTGATACCACAAATATGGGTTCAAGTAATACTCTACATTCTCTGCGGGTATCAAGGCAGTGCTACAGGGTCGTCTTGCTTGGTGCCCGCAGAGAACATGGAGTATTATATGAAGCTCTACGGTGCACTCGCAGTAGATATTCCTAATACCATTGAGTCGGCCGACTGGGACATCATGGTGAGAGCCATGGGTAAGAAACGCGCCATCTACGCGTCACGCGGCTGTCTTCCTGGCCCAGGGAAACATCTCTGGGTCCAATCAAGATGGTATTCCCACGTCCGACGGGGAAACGTGGGACATGGAGATATTGTCCAATGCGTTCTACAATAGCGTGGGCATCATCGAGACCACTGAGTCGCGGGCGTATAGGGAACATAATCGTCAAGAACACCTATACGGAGGGAGGGCGGTAAACGACCGGTGGTTTCGTTGATGACTTATTATCATCGCGCAAGGGAGAGAGACCTCTCCGGCGAAGTAGAGAAGAAACATAATCATCAAAAACATCAATTGGGTTGGGGGGATGGGGCAGTGCACGTCACCCTGTGGCGGCTGTTGGTATGTTGCTACGCATGCAAAGACTTCTCAGATAGAAACGCTAACATGTATTAGGGAGTGCATCAAGAGCGCCCAACGGGGCATCTGCGAGCTCCTGTCATGGTATGGGCCAACTAGCTCTCGATACAGACACCACTACTCTTCTTGGGGTTCCGCGATATCGAACTTGTTCAGGTTGCCGACCTCATTTCGTTTCAACGATGCCGAGCAGGCTCTTCAAACAGGATTTATGAATTGAGGGTGCGTGTCGGGGGCTGGAGGTGGGCGTGGCGTGCTATGCCTCACAGTACACTGCCTATCGTGAACTCGAATAGAGAGTTCAACGAGGTGAATCCATACTTGGTATTTCTCAACAGGGCCAAGATACAAGGCTTCTTGTCTTCTTGGTAACCACAAGACGTCTCAGGGCCACCCAACGCGTCGGAGTCGCGGTACGATTTTATAAACGCACAAGGCGCCGGGTTTACGTCTCCCACCACGCTTATTACTGGCAAGTAGCTATTAGCAAAGAAAGCCCGTTGACTGCGACGAATCCGTGACGACGATGATATCTCGAGCTAGGTGAGGCGGTGACCTAGCAGAGCGTGGTCATGTGACACTACAGAGAGGCTGTCGTGGAACGGCGCCGGGAGGGTGCCCAGACCATCGACTTCGTTACGAACTCGAGCACGTCGCGACCGCCATCATGAACGAAGACGCGGCTGCCGGCCCTACTCACCGTAACGGACACACCAGTATCGATGACGATGTCGGTCGCGGTGACGTTGGTAGTGGGTGACCGGCAGTGACGATCCTAACGCACTGGCAGAGTAACCTCCTGCTAGAGGAGGGAGGAGGGGAAGAGGGGCTGCTGATTAGGAGGAGGCCATGGTCTTCCTTGACCGTTGGACCAAACCAGGATGCAAAAAAAGAATCTTTTCGAGCGAGCCCCCGTTGGCTGCCTCTTGAACGCGGAGACGGCACATCCGAGACCGGCGACTATCGTGCCACACCCCTTCCTAACACAAAGTGCCCATCTTACCGCTACTTCACTCTGACAGAGAATGTCAGAAAGTACGTTATGCCTCGGCGTCTCTCAGTATCAGCTACGAAGAGAGCCAGGAACGCCAGGTTCCACCCGGCATGTCGGATAATCACCACGGCAGCCGTACGACAGCAGAGAACATGTCGGAAGACATTCCTGACGACGATAATACTCTCTACCTGGATCTAGGGGCTTCTACCAGATTCCAGCGCGAACCTAACGACATGGTCGGGACTGTCAGCAGCCAAGGTAGCCTTTTGGGATCGCTCCGGCTGTAACAAACCCTTGAAAAGATCCGCTCGCGGCGGTTTCGTCTTCCCAGTATCATGAAGTTTCGCCGAAAGGCGAGGTCTGGCGGCCTCCGCTGTAACCTCGAAGCCATAACACGGCAGTCAAGCCTTCCAAGCTTCTTCAGTGACAGTAAGTATAATCTTCCAGTTGAGCCTGTTGTGCGAAGGTGGCTAAGGACAAGGGTACAGGCATAGCCACTATATGTTACACGTGTGGTGGGCCATAAGGGCCATTTGCGACACAGAAAAAAAAACAGAATTACCCTGCATTCTAACCAAATGACTTATACACATACACGCTGCCGGGTTTTAGTTTCTTATTATATTTTTTTGTACAAGACAAATAAATATAGTAGTACTTATCTAGGACATTACAAAAAGGTGCTTAGCAATTGTTTTAGGCCTTAGCTAGTACTACTTAGTACTAACCTTATTAGAACTATATACTGTGCTTGTGCTATGCTATGCTGTGCTATGCTATATGCTTTGTACGCAATAAAATATATATCTTACCTAAAGTTTTATAAGGTCTTTGGCCGACCTTGACTTAACTAACTTGATAGGATTGTCGGCTGAGCCAGAGGGAGGCAGGCGGCAAGGCGGCAGGGGCGAGAGGGCAGGCGGCAAGGCGGCGGCAAGGCGGCAGCGGCAAAGGCGCTCTGGGCGGCGGTAGACATATTACTTTAGCCTGGCCTTAGGCATACGTACAAGCTGCAGCGCAATCTTTCTATTTGCAATTTGCATAGGCACCTCTAAAGTGACCTAGTAGCCAAATGCAAAAAAAGAACGGCTGTAGCACTCTATAAAGGCTTTGTAATGCTAACTGCTAACAAATATTATAAAACTTCTTACTTTATACCTTTTAACTTGCAATAAGAAAATAGTAATAATATTTTAAAACCTATTAATAGTATTTAACGCTATAAGATTAAAAATAAGTATGTTAAGTAGGTTGGTTGGTGTAAAAGGTAGTATAATAGAATGCGGGGTAATTTTTTTTTTTTGTGTCGCAAATGGTCCTTATGGCCCACCGTCACACGCGCCTAGTTAAGGCACATTTTATTACGCCAAGTGCAGAGAACAGCTTGAAAGCCGTTCGTTTCGCCAACACTGTTGATGTCCCCCCTAACGACAGGCACTACCCTGTTGGCACATGTGCAGTGAACATCTGTACAACGGGCCTCCATCTCTGCCAGAATGGGCAAGCCTTCCAGCTACCACAGGCAGCTAGGCTGCCATGAAGAACCCTTCGTCAGGGCCCTGGGGACGCCGCTCCTGTGTCGAGCACCATGCTGCCTTGCCCTACCCCCATAACCACGACACGCCGGAGCAACACAACGGTTGCCAGCAACATCCTCCCGCCCGTCTGACTTTTCTTCGGGAAACTCGAACAGCGACATGCACGCCGCCCAAGACAACGTCTTAATTCGACAAGGGAGGGTCAAGGCCCAAGTCCAGACTTAAGAAGGGACACCGATTTTGCCGTCTTGCCCCATGCGACCTACACACTGCATGCATACGGTAATTACTGTCGGCAGCCGGCTGCGCCACGAGGAGAAACATCGCAGGATGACGAGCACCTGTTCGAGACCGCACATACCAACCCAAGCAACGGTACCGTCTGGGCAGAGCATACGGCCCAAGGGCGTGTGCTCGTCGAGCCACGGGTAGTCTATAAACAAGAAAAACAAGCGCAGACTATGGCTGGCGAATAGAACATTGTCCCGCGCAACTCGCCCGGTCTCAAGTTCCGTACCGGCACCACGTCACAGAAGTGGTCCTGCCTATATGTCGAGATGCAAGACCATCTTCGACAGAACCAGAAGGATCTAGTTGAGGAGGGGCACGGCAAGGTCGTGTGGATATACACGACTACAGCCTACCTTCCCCTGCTTCAGCGGGGCCTACGACTAAAAACCACCATGCAAATGCAGCGAGCGGCCGCCCTTGAGGTCCGTGGAAACCGGCATCTGCTCACAAGTTACGAGCTGCAAGGTTTCTTCTCAACTAACCGACGGACTAACATGCGCACAAGAAGTGACAGTAACTGTCCCAGCAATCCCGCCTTGCAATTCTTTATTATTCGCTGTTCGCCATGGTCTTTTACCAGCAATCCGCACTGCAGTAGTCTACGGATTTCCATGCTCAAAGAAGGCGCAAGAGCCTGAACCCACTGAACAGACGCCAGATAACACATATCTTCATCCCTCGCCCCTCCTACTAGTAAAGAATGGACGCGGAACATGTCTATTCACTATTCTATATGTCGCGGATATGTTGGTCTATAGGAGTGCAGGACTGTAGTTCCACATGGTCCCTGTGGATAAGGAGGTCGTCACACACATCCATGTACTGTATAGCTTCTGCCATAGCACACCCAAATTCACTTTACATGATCTCATCTAGAGATCGCACTTGCTCACTTCCACTATTAATTATTCGACTACACTTTCCGCAAGACTACAGACAAACAGGGACAAAGTCACATGACATCGTCCACCCAACTTTGTCCCTCTATCCGTCTGTCTAGCCCAACTTAGCCACCTACAAACAAGGATCGGACTGGTAGAGGGCGAATGCACGACCTTCGAAATAGCGATTGATATTCGTGAAGATGACCTGAGCCTGGGCGCGGAAACTGCCAAAAGCCCAGACAATCTTATTTCTCCCTCCTTCCTGCTCGCTGGGCGTGAAGAGGACGTAGTCGGTGTCGAAGCGGATGTGCCAGGCCTCTGAGAAGATGGAAGCGAGTGTCTCGATGCGTACTACGTCCGGATCACCAACAATCAGGAGCACGCGCGAGCGGCCGTTGACGGGCACGGACTCGGTCTTGATCCTATGGCGCGTGATGCTGGTCTCGCAGCCGTCGACGGTGAAGGGCTTCTTCTTGCTCTCGTTCAGGAACCGCGTCGCCGCGTCGGCCGTGAAGAAGGTCAGGGATGCCGCCGCCGTACTGCACTTCTTGGGCCCCGACAGGATCGGCGCGTTGACGTGGCACGCGTACACGGGCCCGACGCCCTTGATCCTGCTTAGAAGTTGGTGCACCGTACAGTTCGCGGGCAAGCCGGTGATCCAGAGCCGGCAGTTCTGTTCGTCAGAAATCGGGGCGCATCTGTTTCCAGGGAGGGTTGGGTCGCCTTGGTAGGCAGGGCTGGACCGTTCCCGTCCATGCTGGTGGTGTTGCTGGCACAGCCGGCTCTCTCCGGCGGCGGGGGAGACACAAGAAGGTGGGCTTGGTAGGGGATAAGACGGTTGTTGGAGATGTGTTTCGTAGGCAGGACTGCAAATCAGGTTCTTTGATGGACCGAGTCCAAGTTTTTCGCGGAAGGCGTTGAGCGTGATGATCGGTTCTGCCGTCAGAACAAGAACCTCGATGGTCTCTATTATGTGCACATTAGTTTCAAAGTCGCCAAGTAGCTCTTGATAATAAATTAGAGCAGGCCTGCTCATGTGAATGCTCATTTGTTGCTAAGCGCATAAAACATATAATTATATAAGGTAAGTTTCGAAGTGGTTTAACAGACCTTGAGCTAATTTTGGATCTATCTTGTTCTCCGTATTTGACCGCATCATGATGATATAATTTCGATTACGTGGAAAAGAAGCATGTCGGTGAGTGTGACGTTGATGGACTGTCAAGATACAGGATGTTCAAGGGAGATAGGTAAGTGCACGATAACAGGTATCAAAAAGTAATTCCTTGGGAATTCTAGCAATCACTCGGCTGGCCGTTCTCTGTTCGACAGCATTCGTCAATGGGTTTACCATTTAGAACAATGTAGAATCAAGTCAGCCAGCGCCTACCTATGCTACGGTATACACGTCGGTACTCCCCATTGTCTTTTCCTTCTCCTTATGACTACCCGCAAGTATCGTTATGGCAAACCATATCAGAACTACTGAATAACGGAGTAGGGTATCAATAACTCTGCGTCCATAATCATGATTCACCGAACAGAGCCTACAAGATAAATGTCCTATGTAAACGCTGCATTCCTACTCAGGTCTGGCTACAATTCCACCGTTTCGTAGAGTAGGGATTCCTATACTATCCTTACTCTGGAATTATGTGTCGAAAATATAGCCGATGTTCTCTTTTTTGGAAACATAGGCTCAAGTTATTTGTTAATAGAACCTAGTTCAGAGTTGTTGCCTGAACCTTGAGGGTGTCTAAAACTACCACATTGGGAGAGACAAAAGATGAACCGGAACTTTCTATCCATAAAGCAGCGTGGCCTGGTATAGTAGAGAGTTGCAGGCTCGTTGCGGAGCTCTCTTTTTCAGCTTTATAATAAAGTAGTAATAATAAGAATCCTGCTGCTTGTTCAATCCACTCAAAGGATTATGGTGAGAAAGGCAATCCGCCAAATAAGGGGGTTGTGTATTATTATCGTAGCAAACTATGGCCATGTCTATTATTAGGAATATGAAGCCAGTTGGGAGTGACCACCCTTGGTTGACCCTCAATGTATGGACACGAAATCAAAACTAAATAAACCTTAAAGCCACTTATAAGTTTCCCCTTGTAGCGCCAATGGGTCTTGCTGAAGAAAGTGACGACACCCAAAGCTCACCCGGCCATGTCAAAATGTGGCTCCATCTCTCCCCAGTTAGGGAGTTCGTCTTCTCGGCTAGGTGTTGTGACCACCGAACTAACAATACTGATGTGGAGGCCGTCGACTTCGTTCATCTTGACTGTAGTCCCATCTAGCAGAGCCACCCGTGGCACCACGGCAGATCGAATGAAAGGCTTAACATCCTCCGGGTCTAAAGTTGGGAGCTGTCCGTCGACTACCATCCTTACCAAGGCCGATGTCAGTGGGATGGTCCCAGATATTGCCTCATCTTCTGCTCCCATACCATGGCCAGGACCTGCAAAGATTCCCAGAGAACCGATGAGACTATCGCTGCTCTGCCATGTGGAGCTGTCATCCGGTATAGTTCCCAAGAACAGATAGATCAGAAATGAGTTTTTCAAGGCGTGTTTCTTGACCTTGATATTGGCGATCCATTCGCGATAGACTCGAACCTCAAGGTCACTATTGAAAACCAGTTCCATAGGTAGTCTTCCTGAGGGTTGGTTTTGCCAAGCAACAGCCCTGGGCCTGGCATCGAGCCTCCGACCCAGTGTCTTAGCCCCCCTATCGCCAATACGCCGCCCGGTGCGACCAATCTGCATTTCTTGGGCCTTGAATTTTATGCTTGCCGGGCTAAACTGAGTATAGAGGCGATTGATAGCTGCCGCAACTTCTGCAGGATTCTTGTTGGCAACTTCTGGGTACGTATACCCAAATATTTCGTAGTCTCTAACCATACCCGACGTCCAGAACGCTGTGTCATTGAAAAAGAAAGGCGTTAACGGCGTATCGGAATCTTCCAAATCGCCAGAATTCTGCGTGTGGGAGTCGTAGACAGCAGCTGTCGGAACCACGTATGTATCGTTATGAAGAATTTGCCACATGGCAAAGATCCTGTCAACGTTGGCATGATGTAGAAAGAATATGGGGTCAAATGCAGAATATGCAATAATGGCCAGGTGACCCCAGACACCACCTCCAATAGTGTGGACGGAGTCATGCAGCGATTCGATAGAGTCATAGTAGAGGCTGGTGCCATTCCGACCGATCCATCCCTCGTTGCTGAAATGTGTGTAGCTGGGCGAGTTCACAAACAAGTTATAGAGGCGCTGCTGGTATGATGCGAGATGGTTATCGAACGAAGCAGCTACGAAAGAGTTGTTGGAGATGGCATTAGGGTCGGTACTTGGAACAGGGGCTCGCTTTGTCTCGTTCCATTCGTTGAACTAGCAAAACTATTAAGTTTATAAACCCAACGTTAAGAGTAGTTTGAAGAATAACCCACCGGAGAGTCTTGAAAATAAGATGCATTGAAGGGCTGAAAAGTAAAGCTGAAAAGCGGATTCGAGATGTTTTGAACTCCGTTTGGGCCGGATACAATTATAGTCGAGGTGCCACCAATGCTGACAGGAAGCACGCTCTCCCCGGGAGGAGGTGTTGCAGCCCAGTCCCAGTACGGAACACGGAACCGCTTAGCAGCTTCTTGGACTCTATCACGGTCCTCCGATGGCCATAGAGAGGCGATAAACTGGACAATGCTGTAAAGACTTTGCTAAAGTTATATAGCAGCCAGTCAGTCCTAAAATCAACCTAGATATGCTTTAACGAAGGGGCCTCTCGAAGTCCTTACCTCGTATAGAACAAGATAAGGCCGATGCCAGGTAGGGAAAAGGATAGAGACATGGTGACAATAACCAATCTTTTCGTTTCCGGGAAGGGGCCCAACATTACCCCAGGTCAAGCCAGGGGCGCCGTGAATACCTAGGTTAGGTAGTTTAATCCATATCAGTATGGTCCTGTGCCCTCGAAAGAGAAATGGTCGGTCACCTACCGGCAATCTGGTACCACGAAAAGGGAGAATCTTGTGCAGTATATTGCATCCAACTCAGGGCGAGAATGTACAGGTTCCACAGATCGTTGTCCTTTTCTAGATCTCTGATTTCCACCCTCTGTGGCGGTTGGCCGTCGACAAGAGGAAGGCTCCCAACAATAGAAGACTGACTGAAGCTCCGCTTCTGAATGTGGCTGTGGGATCTGGGCCCGTAGATAGTTCCATAGTCATACGTTTTGACGCTGCCGACATATGCGAGGCTCTGGGAGAAGAAAAGACAAACGAACAAAACTAAAGTCCAAGCGGACAACGCCATAACGGACTTTCACAGTAGCCCAAAGAAATATGCTAGTTGAGTCACGTAAACGTCAGATATCCCTAGTAGGGCAACGGGACCGGAAGTTGATTGGGCGACGGGCGTACAACCAGAGGCGAATTGCTCGTCAGTGCGATGGTAGCCGTGAGCTGAAGGGTAGGTAGAGTTATTAACAGTTCGAGATCAAATCTAATGTCACGTTCCATAGGGGTTCTTATCAAGCACTCACCTGTGGCAGACTTTGAAGCTAGTCGTCTCGTTCCGAGAAGAAGGAAGAAAGGTGGAAGTCAGACAAGACTTGTGCCCAAGGCGATATCAGGACCGGGGAGGGTGGCATGAACCGAATATTCACACGCCTTGGATGCGATGGCGTGCGTCAGAGAAGCGATGTTACGCCAATTCAGGTTAATAGCTAACAAGGTCAAAGATTAGAAGTTCTTGGCGTAAGAGATGGGCAAACGTTCCATGAGAACGGCAGGTGTGGGGATATTAATAAAGTTGAATGAAGATGAGACGGAGCGGTGGCCGAAGTAGGACTCAAATAGAAGTGGGAGCGAATTGATGGGTAGGTGACGCCTCGATGGATCTTGAAGAATTCTAGGAAGGTAGGCACATGCCTACATATATTTGTATTCAGGTAATTACGCGCTGTCAACCTTGAAAGGAGGCGAATCCATCTCCTCCTAGTCCACGTAGGTCTTTTCGATTATATAAGGCCTAAGGTACCTACCTAACTTCGGATTCTTTTTCGATCATGGGAGGATGCGTTCCAAGTAGGTACTAGACGGTGCCGTTTGTTCCGAGCAACTAGAAAATCTACCGAGCGATATAAGCGGGAAAGAGCGAATGATATGTTATCAGTTGAAGCTACCTAAGGTAAGGCGAGATATGTAGGTAGGTGACTTGCCTCCCTAACTCAGTCACTCATTGAACTACTACATCATATGTAAGTGCCAGGCAAGTAAAAAACTTCGAGGTGGAATACAATATTAGCTATCTGGGCACCTAGCCTATATTTTCTCGGACATGAACAAGTACTGGCGTCGAGATAAGACTCGTATTGAGGTGAGGTATGAGATATTATCATTCTTCAATTTCGATATATTGGTCATCATAGGACATACAGAAAAACACAACAAACACAATACAGGGAGCCGCCTTCGGAGTAGTAGTAAGTGCCTTGCCGTATCGTAATATGTTATTTGTCCTACTAACGCAGGCACAGCCGATTTCTTTAACGAGATAGGGCGAAAGACAAGCACATGTCAAATTTTCGAGTCAATTTTATCGAGCCATTTACTCACCGCCTACTGCCTGTCGCCTGCTAGTATTGAGGTAGCTAGGTAGGCAGTACCATCATCGCCCCATCATATTCTGCCCTGGTCAGGTAGTTCATCCCAATAATCAGATCCGGGAGCGGACTAAAACAAACGTTAGGTAACCCAATGCCTGCCAGAGAACTACTTCTCTCGTATTAGCTCGAATGAAGAGATGTTTTGAACAAGGAATGACAAGCAAACAAGTAAGATCGAAATAGGCAGGTCGACCACGGTACATGGCCAGTCTGTGAGCTTGTGACAGTCAAACACCCTAGCATCTCTTTCCTTTCTCTTATTCTTGGTAGCACAAGTCATACTCCTGTCTGACACAAGCCGACCGGTATCTCGGGTTCATGCCTTTCTGTAATATAGGCCTACAGCATATGTACAACATCTCATGCGTGTCTCGCGTTTCTCAACGTTTGCCCGACAGCGGGTAGGAATCTTCCATTTTTCATTTCTTCTTATTCGTACTAGTCCTCTACGCAAACAATGTAAGCAGATAGTAAACAAACGCCTAGTAACTCCGGTCAAGTGTAAATGCTAGTACACCAAGATAAGCTTTTGTGCTCGATCGTGCCTCAAGCCGCTACCAATGCCGGCAAGCGCTTGTTGTTGAGGCCCACCGCCGCCGGTGATTTCTGTATCAGCCGCCCCTTTCTTATAACGTCCTTCGTGTCAACCCGGTATTTGAGTTTCACGCCCATGGCCGCAAGCTCTACGTCTAGGTACTTTAGCGCACCTGGCACAGCTACTTTCGTAGTCTCGTCGCCTCCGATCCACTGTTTGCCCTGTCCATCTTCCCAGACTTCACCCGTCAGCTTGCTGAGTTCGGCCTCCGGTACCTGGTCGAGCCGCCGAGCGCAGTTCCGACAGCGCACTGTGTTTACTACTCGTTTCTTTCCACCGAACGGCGTAGCTGTCGGCTGCACTGACAAGAATGAACCGCACCTTCGACATACCCATGAAGGTGTATAGTCGGAGCAGTTCAGAAGACGATCTTGCAGGAGGAACGCGGTGCCGTGAGCCAGTAGCGCATCTCGCTCCATTTCGCCCACGCGAATACCACCACCACGCTTCCTGCCCTTGATTGGCTGGCCTGTGGTTGCTACCACAGGCCCTGTGGTTCTGACTTGGTATTTGTCGTTCACCATGTGTCGTAATCGTTGATAGTATACGACGCCAATGTAGATATCAGCTGCCAGTTCTTGGCCTGTAATGCCCGAGTACATGGGTTCACTGCCGTGGTAATTATAGCCGGCTTTCATTAGCTGATGACCGAAGTAGTCGGCAGCGGGGTTCTCCTCGTCGAACCGGAACGGCGTCGAGTCTTGCGCCAGGCCATGAAGCGCCCCTGCCTTCCCGGCTAGTGATTCTACGAACATGCCAATAGTCATACGAGACGGAAAAGCATGGGGGTTGATGATGATATCTGGTTGGATGCCAGACTCAGAGAAAGGCATGTCGATAGCAGGCCACTTCTGCGAGCACACACCCTTCTGTCCGTGGCGCGAGGAGAACTTGTCGCCAATGATAGGCGAACGAGGTATGCGGAATTTGATCGAAATCGTCTGGGCCGGCTCGTTTCCTAGCTCGCTGCCAATAATGCGCACCTCCTCGATGAAGGCCTGCTCAGAGTCCTTGTACTTCTCGTGCTTGGTGACCCCATCCCGGTTCACAAGATTTCCACTGTAATCCGCCGAAACTGTATGATAGGCGAAGATGACGTCGCCCTCTTGTACAGCACGTCCCACGTGCGGAAGACCATCTTTGTCCAGCATAGTCTGTGTCCAGCCCTTTACGACACTGCCAGGCGCAAAACCAAAGGCTTTGGTCACGTTTTTCGTCGACTTGCTTCGACTCTCGTCCTTGAGCGTATATTTCTTTGTCTTGTAGATCGTTCCGTGGCCGAATCCCCGTTCATGCGATGACTTGTTTAATATCATAGCGTCGTCCATGTCGTAGCCTGTGTAGGAAATGACGGCAACGATGGCGTTGGTACCGTTGGGGAAGTTGTCAAATCCGTATGCGTTGTGGAGAGGAGACCGAACAACTGGCGTCTGGCCCGTCTGAAGACGGTACATCTTGTTGTCGGTCCGATACGCCAAGGCAGTGGCTGGTGTTCCCATCGTTTGCTTACCCATTTGACACTGGTACATGTTTCTTGGCGATTGGTTGAAATCCGAGAATGGTGTCATGTTAGCCAGAATGGACAAGATATGCGTCGGGTCAAACTCAACGTGCGTTGACTCTCCGGACACAATCTCTTGCTCCGTACATGCGATAGACATATAGGGCTGTTCCAGCGTACCAACATAGTCCTCCTTTTCTAGGGGGAGATACTTGGTGGGCCGAACCATCCTAGAAGGTCCTCCGGATATGTAAATACCGGGATAGGAACCACCATTGGACGCAGGAACATAACCAATTTCAAGCTGTAGAGGTATTCCGCGCGTGCCCTCAACTTTCCAGAACCGGAAAGTATCGGCTATACGTCGCGACTCGGCGGGCTTGCACCAACCTAGGATTCTACCGTTCAGCATGACGGGGACGCTCTCGTCGGTGGCAGCGGATGATGTGTCAACAACGCCCAGCTCAGCAGCAAGTTTGGGTATGGCGCTAACATCGATTGACTCGGTCATGATCTTGCATTTGTGAGCAAGATGATTCAGCAGACCACAGGGGGAACCATCAGGCGTATGCACGGGACATAGAAAGCCCCATGACTCTGGCAACAGTTTTCGAACCGTTGTTGTCTTCAACTGGGCGAAGAAACTACCTCTGTGGACCATTCGGAAATGACTAATAAAACGGAGGAAGTTCAGCTTCTCGGCCACAACGGTGAAACCCGACACCTGCTGTAGGTCTAGACCAGAAGGGCTTGACAGGTTGCCGGTAGATAGGAAATATTCCAATGCATTTCCCGCATTTTCGTTTGTCTTTTGAAATATCTTGATCGGGAAATCCTTGGCAAATTCGTCTGACGTGAACGTGCGGGAAGGCGCTTTTCTAAAATACTCTCGTAAACTCAGGCGCAAGCCGCTCGAAATAAGCTCATCCAATCGTTCCTTTATTATTTGGCCGTACAAGAATCCTCCGAGCAGGATCTCTTGATTTTGGACAGCGTCAGGGTTGTCAACAGCGCAGTCTCCGGCGACAAGGGCATAGAGTTTTCTGATCATCAGTAGAAGTAAACGGAACTTGTCCGAGTCTTGTTCTTCAGTAACGTTGATGTTCCCGAGATGGACGAGAACGATTCTGCGCAGAAACTCAGTTCCTACTTCGTAGTCGGATAAGGTTTCGGGCACTCCAAGTACTGGTCGGAACTTCTCTCCCAGGTAGGAACGAGTCTGTGCCATCGTGTACACACCATAGGTCTTGTACGTCCGTAGGAGTAATTCGACTCGATCGGTAAGGAAGGTATTTTCAATTCCCTTAGAATTAGGGGGACCAACCAGGCCTTCGAAAATTTCTCTGTCGTTGGTTTCCACAAGCGCTTTCAAGATCATCATGACGGGTACCAGGTACTCATTTTTCCTCCATGAAAAGCGGAAGGTAACGTTTCCGTCATTTAGATAATGCAGGACATTTGTCTGTGAGGTCTCATCGGGACGGACAGACCGCAGTATAATACCATAGGGAGTGTAAGCTGGGCCACGATTGGTGAAGCTAGGGCGGTTGATGGCCAAGGGGAAGTTTCGTCTGTTCAGCAGCAGGAGACGTATAATCTTTTCGATGCCGTTGACGATAAAATAACCCCCTAATTCTTCTGATTCTTCTTTGCGCGCAACTAATTGTGCAGGACTGTTCCCTCTAAGATGGCAATGGCTGGACTGTGGCAAGCTGTTAACACCTTCCTTCCACCGATCACTCGAACACCGTATCTCCTACCTTGACCATAATGGGAAGCTGGCCGATCTCTCGCGTGAACTCCTTTGGGTCGCCATCATTTATTCTATACTCAAAGGTAGCAGATAGCTTGCCTCGGTAGGTAACATGTCGTTCTCGGCATTCAGCGGGCAGAATCTCTCTCTTCACAGCAAACTTGTTGGCAGGCGGCAAGAGCGATTTTTGTAGATGTACGCTCTTGTATCTGACTGAGAGTTTATTTCTTGTTTCTGGAGGGGAGCGGTCGTCGCCGTCGAGGAAGATTTTCGTTCCTATATCCGCTAAGCCGTGGGCTAGCAGGCCGATGCTAGGGAAGAGAGCATCGAAGGCCTCGATATGAGGGTTCACTGCCTGTTGCAAGAGAGGATAGGCAGAGTGATCGGGTGGGGGGTTTCGAAAAAGATCCTCTCGGCGAAGTGTGTTGTACTGGTGATCCCAGCTCGTGTTAGTTGGCTTTGGCGCCATCACAACGGCTGGAGGTTTATGGGTTGGTCGGTTGGGTTGGCTGCTATGCAACTTGCATGCGAGCCAGTACAAGAAAATAAAAGATCAAAATAAATACAGTGAAGGGCGTTCCCTCGTATTTCTCAATTGCTTATTACAAGCCCCAAACCAGATCAATGAGTATGACCCAGATTTACTATAGAGGTTATTGAAGCTATTCCGGCTCTAACTCATTAAAAAAAACCCTTATCGAGCTTTGGAAAACGGCAAATCATGGCTTATCGATAGTAGTTTATGTAATCCAATGGCGGGGTTCTTGTTATCTCCCTAGCTCCATCGACTAGCCTACAGATGTACCTGGTCGTATTGTAATACCTACGTCGATGTTAAGCAATCTACGGCCATCTCTCTATCAAGCTTTTGAACTGTATAATATGAAGCTATCAGTGAGTACTATTAGATATATCCATTTCGGTCCGCGTGACTTATTGAACATGCAATGTAGAAGTAGGTAGGCAGTTTACGCTTATAGATGTGTATTACTAACAGCCCAATAAGAGTTATCCCCAATATCTATTACACTTACCCAGTACGATGCATACATTGTTGGATGCATGTACTATGTATGTTGTATATGATTTAGTCTCAACTTGAAGCTCCGTTGAACTACATACCCACCTTGGATTTGCAGACATGCTAACGCGTTTACTTGCTCAGGACTTGGTATCTAGTCTACCTCTTATTCTACATGTAAACCAACCTATATATGGCAAGTACTATCCCTGCAATGATCTCCTTTCTTGTTCATCCCAGTGTCTACGATAGGAAAGCGTGGGGTTGGTTGAGTGGGCAGGGTTCTCGTTGGTCGATGAACTGAAACCAAGCGAAGGTCTCCTCCTCACGAGACCGCATCCTCTACCTATTACCTCCCTAAGCCCTGCCGAGGACGAGTCGCTCATTACTCATTAGCTACGCCTATGGCCCCCAACCGCAAACGACTGGTGAATCAAACGGCTCGGGATTATCAGCCAAGGTCCTTACCCAAGGGTAGGTCTGTAAGTAGATGTCACGATCCGGTCTTTTTTTAATAACGCTCAGCTAGTAGTTTAGATCTGATAGCTCTGAAGCCATGTTATAGACCTGAGGAAGTAGTCCAACCTGTCAACGAAAAGCAACCCCAACTACATTGTATATGGAGCTTGAAGTCATTCTGCATGACGCTTGCAACCCAGCCTGTTTCTCATGTACAGGTACCATCCGAGAGGTAGCCCTCGCAGCAACCCGCGTTGCTTCAGCCTGCCTTACATTGCGCATCCTACTGGAAAACTTGCATAATGGTAAGTACCTCTTTAGAGGTCGGAAACATTGCTACCCACCACGCAGCAGCACGTAACGTACATTCTGTTCCTGGAAACAAGTGGACTTGCGAGGTGATATTAAAGAACTTAATGTCTATAAACATAGCTGCATACCGTCATAGAACAGCTCTCGATCATTAATATGCCTAAGGAGGGAGATCGACTAGGCAATATTAACAGATGTGTTACATGAGATAAAGCAACCCACTTCGACCTGTCGACTGCGGGCTCTTACATGGGAGAGGTACTTACTTAATCTGTAGTATGTAGTATTGATGATACCAAGCCTATACCAAGTTGAGTTTGACTATATGTTGACTTTGGGTCCTGATAGAAATTGGTTACATACGCTACTTGCAGACAACACACGTACTCATTACCTACCGGTCAGTGGTTTCCTGGGCATATGGCTGGAATAGCCTTAAGCCAACACAGGTATCTTATGACTACCTGCACTGTACATCAATTAATCTCAACTTCCAAGCTGTCGTCAGTGTCTTCCATCAGTAGGCACCTGCAACTTTGAGCGCTAATGTAGGTATATGTAGTGATCATGATTATCATCATCATCGTAACCATTCATACTAGCATTTCCCAGTATATGTCGGAGATCACGGGGTCTCTCATCGGACGTTGAATCCCTACCTACCAAGCTTTGTTCTGACCCTCGTACCTGCTGCAAACCCGTAACTCGGACTGCCCTGCCGATCAACTTACCGTACAGGTATCGATTCTGTTCTCGTAGGTTCACTGTACGCCGCTGGTACGGCAAAGACCACTACTAGGGGTTTCGTTCATAAGGCAAGGAAACAAACATAAAAGGGGACGCTACCCACGGGTCGAGGCAACGTCAGGCAGTCAGCAAGGCGTCTCGCGTATGTACAAGCCACACACAAGACCATCACAAAGTACCGCCCTAATAGGCATGTAGGTACAGGCTACCTACTAAGCATGCTGTGCGCATACATGTAGGTAAGATTGGAACGTTTTGGAGTTCCTCTTATACATACAGTAGGAAGAAATCCGGGCTCGTAAGGTTGTCTCCAACTTCCGTCCGTACCTTTTTCTACCTAATTCAGTTTTTCTGAAGTCACCACGAGTCCAAAGCCAACTGCATCGGGAATCTCAATACTGTGACCTGTATGTATAGGCTACTATACAGGAATCAGGACGAAGACCGAGTGCTACCTATGCCTATAGCTCGTTGCAAGATAGTAATCGGTAATCGGTAATCGAGGGATAGATACGCAGACTCCTGCTCATATATCGTGGCTTATGATCATTCATACCTCAACCACAACTTCCATCTCTCCACGAAGCAAGCAAACGCCTCCAGCACTCCGCATCCTCTATCATCTTTCAGCGTTCATAGTGCGTGCAGCATACACGCCTACCTACGAACCTAACCTCCTCGCAGCATCTATCTTGGTTAATCTTAAGCCAATTTACAGCCGCTTGCGACCGGCCCGTTCCTTTCTAGCTACTCAACCAACCCCAATCCTAGCGGGCCCCAACAAATACCTAAATACATACGTACTTGCATAATATAGCTCTGCCAATCTTCGAGTCAATCCACCTTATGTATTAGTAAGGTTCCAACCAAGTTTAGGCCTCACGTCTTCGAAAGCTAGCAAGACGAAAGAAAGGCGCGTCCATCCTCAGGAAATCTTCAAACTCGCCCTGGCCTGTGATTTGTCTTGTGGCCTGGCCTTTCGTCGCAAACCAACTGCTATTTCTGTATACCAGATCTGCCTCAGTTACCGAAACGCAATCCTCTTTTCGTCGAAGCTTGCGCCGCGCAGCTCCACTAGACTGACCGATAAACGAATGAAACCCCAGTCTTCTTAGCCGCTCTGTGACGCCGTCCTTGGTCAAATGCAAGGTTGACCCTCATCAATCAATTACCCTTCCCCCCAGGCCCTTGCCCAGGTAGAGAACCCCCCAGGAAAACCCCCCAGCTCGAAAGTCGCCCACCAAGCCCACCAAAAAGGCCCCAGTGATCACGTCCCGGTCAAAGGCACGGGGCATCTTACAGCTTGTGCGATCTCCGTAGTGGGGAACTGTGACCCTCTGTCAGAGGCGTCACTCTTCCACATCCACCTTTCTCAACGCTGTGGATATCTTTTGCGTCTTGTCTGTCCGTGTCTTCACCACCGGCAAGCAACTGCCCACCTTGCCTTGACCGACCTCGATTTGCACCAGGTTGCCGACCCGCCCACCGTTCCTGAGCGCTAAGCAAGCAACAGTCTTGCGAGCCGTTATACGAGACATTTTATTCATTACATAGTGCAGCTCATCACAAACACAAAACTATTTAACACCTTGTTTGAGACATCCGACTGTGGTCAAATCTTTGTGTCCGTTTCGCTCTCGCGCTCTCTCTTACACTCCAGCGTCCCATAAAGTTCAGCATCACCACCAGCCTTGCATCTACAGGTCTGGATTACGTTTGGTTTCCTTACTTCTGCAACAACGCTATATCTCTACCCAGCACCAACATCGAGCATCGGACATCGTGGCAGGCATCATGGCGGGTCTATTTCGCAAGGTGTACGACTGGTTGCTGAGGACCTTCTGGTACGTGTGTTTTTGATGACCTCCCATGTTAACGCAGGGACAGCGCCAGACGCGCCCATCCACGGTCGCATGCGCCCCTTGCGCGATAGACACACTAACAACCCTCGGCAGGGCAAGCGAGATGGATGTGACGTTGATCGGCCTGGAAAATGCCGGCAAAACGTCTTTGCTTCGGGTGTTGTCTGTACGTATCTGCAAGCTCCAGTGCGACTTCATTTTCAGGCATCGCTAATGTGTCGAGTATTCAGGGAGGCGAGTTCACAATCGAGTAAGCGACTTACCTTTCCCAACTAAACGCGTGCCCTCTCATCCTCTCTTCCACCTAAGCCGGTGTCCTAATCTTATCGCGTCGACTAATCCAAGTAGTTCTATTCCCACAGTTGGTTTCAATATGAAACGGGTACAACGTGGCCATGTAACAATCAAATGCTGGGACTTGGGAGGTCAACCTCGTTTTAGGCCAATGTGGGAGAGGTACTGTCGCGGCGTAAGCGCGATAGTTTTCATCGTCGACATAGCGGACTTGGCCAAGCTTCCCGTAGCCAAAGAAGAGCTTCATTCCCTTATGTCGCAGAGGACTCTCGAAGGCATCCCTTTACTCGTGCTCGGAAACAAGTCGGACTTGCCAGATAAAATCTCGGTGGACGCACTTATCGACGCTTTAGATCTCAAGAATATAGGGCACCGCGAGGTCTCCTGCTATGGTATCAGTGCAAAAGAGGAGACAAATTTAGAGGCCGTGGTGCAATGGCTTATGAAGTGGGCCAACAGATAAGTCCGCTCAGAGCTTGCCCATGGCGTCTTCGGCGGGGGCTTGAGGGTGATCTCTCGGCTCAGCGATGGCTTTTCCCTTTCCCACACATATTGCGAATAGTTTGATGCATTTTCAACGAAGCTCATGATATCCTGGAATCTTAAGACGGTTTACTTCCCGGCCGGCAACGACCTAATATATAAAAACTTCTCTCGCGAGCTTGCGGAGTGTTGCCGTGCTGCCCGTACGCGTCCAACCTCTTCGGACTTTATCCATTGGTATTTCCCGTCCTCTCGGCGTACGACGTTTTGCTCGGTGCAGGGCCCGCTACGGTGGTGTCAGGATGGATAAGAGGCAGTATCGGCCATGGCGAAACCCTAAGGCGCTAGAGCCGAGGGCGGGTGGTTTTCGTTTTGGCGAATTTTGACCTTGCAAGCGAAGGATGACGATCAGCACGGTTGGGAAGCCGCGTAGTGCAGACCAAATTAGCAAACTAGTCTCTTGGTGTACTTAGGCGCATTTTTTCGGACATCAATAATGACTTATGACATGGCTTGGAATAAGTATTTGTGGAACAGTAAGAATGGCTGCGCTGATACGCGGAGATGTCGGATAGACACATAGCGAACACCAAGGCGTCAGGCGAAATGCCACTTGGTAAGGCGTAGGCGAGTGAGCCTGGGTGTCAAAAGGACGAAAAAACCCCATGGCAGAAGAGGAGACAGGAAATGGGTCAGTATAAGGAGACGGACGATCAGCCTGTACTTGTAGCGGTTTGCCCGAAACAAGGGAAGCGAAGAGAGAAAAGAAAGAAACGGGAGCTGGTGGAATAAAGGGGCAGATCAGGATACTTTTGAATGAGCTAGCTATACATGCTCACACACGCACAGGCACAGACACGCACACACACAGACACGCACGCGCATACATACTACATACCTGGAACAGCTTTCAGCATGCCGCATGGTGATGCGTTGGCAAAGTCTCTAACCTAAGCGCATGTAGTTCGCGACAAGGGGTGGCAGCGTGATTGGCCCGCGGGGACGAGCCCATTATTTGGGGCGCGCGCGACGTGGACTTCGTTCGCTCGCTCGCTCCAAGGGCAATGCGCTGGCAAAAGCCCAAGAAAAAAATAATAATAAAAAAGTGGGCTGGTAGCGCATCACTATAGACCTTTCAGATATGTAAAGGGGGAGTTGCCAGCAAGAACAGGTACGGGATCGGTTCTGCTCTTTTCCTTGTTGTCTCGGGGTGCAAGGTGATTATAGATATATTGTAGTTGAAAATAATAAAACATTAGGAAAGAGGACCGGGGAAAAGAACGAGAACAGAGGAACAGGATGTGATAAGTGCGTGATAACTTACAAGTGAGGCTGAAGTTGTAGTATAGGTAAACAATCTTGCGCTGCGAAGGAAGAGGAGGCAGGTACGTATGAAGAAGGGATGAAACTGAAGAATTCAAGTCGGCACCAACCTGCAACTTGAAACAGTTGACGGGGATTGTTGCCTCAAAATAACGAGAACAGTGAAGTGGATAGGTAAGGAAGGAAAGAACGTTGCTTGAGTCTCTCTCCTTTCCTCGACAAGAAACAAGAATCATCAAAACCTACGGGTTGCTCAGCGTACCTACGCACATATAGGGTATCTATACTTTTTACGAAGCTTGGGTAGAGAGACCCGACATCAGCCGTAGTAATAATAGGCAGGTGGGCATGTCGAAAATAAAAATTGGCGAGGGAATACGCTTTTTGCCCATTTCGGAGAATTTTGACGTGGCAACACTTCATTAGTTGTAGATGCTTATTACTACAGCAGACAGCACCTCCTTCAAACCGCCACCACACAATAAAGTTGCTAGTTGATCTTCCTAGTGGCGAGGGGTCGGCTATTATTGTGCATGGCTATCTTCTGTATAGGTAAATTGTATTATGACCGGTATTTTATCTCCTCAGTTGAGTTGCTAGAAAATTCAGGTTTACTCTCTTCTTCTGTCTATTCCTTTCTCTCCTTTGCTTCTGTCTTTAACCGTCCTTAAAGTCAGCGAAGTAGATGTTGCGACGCGTCTGAGCCGCATTGCGCTGCTTCCTGAGCTGAGAGAACACCCCACACTCACGTACATTAGTAGATAAAATATCCGACAACCAATACGTAGAATGGGTTAGTATGAGCGTTAGGTGAATACCTAATAATAGGGAACTTCGGACAAGACATTTGGCCTTCCACGTTCATGGCAAGAGCGTACTAGCAGTGCGTCGTGATGTTGGAATACGTCCAGCTGGGTAAATTCTCAGCACTAAGCCAATATCTCGCATCCTTAACTGTGTTAAGTCTCTCCGGCCGTAAAACGTACAGAAACATAGAGATCTAATGATGAATGCAGTTCATCATCTAAAAGCCGTTAACAGAACCATAAAGCAAAGTCGTCTGTAAGCACCGCTAAGGAGATGCTTGGCTACCGAGCTAGGCGACAACGTAGTAGGTTCAAGGTGTCTAACCTTCTACATACGTGGAGGATCCAGGCTGTGTTTGTACTGCTGTACATAGAACAAACATAGAGCTGAATAACTGGTTGATCCACAAAACTTGTCACCCGTGCAAGTCATCAGCTTGCAAAAAAGTGTTACGGAAGCAGGATATCTAGTGAATTAGAAATAAACGGGCTACGGCAGTATGATACTGCATATATGATATCAGCTACTAGTACCATTGCTGCGCTCAAAGATTCCAAATTCCAGCTTGAGTTCAACGTTAGGTCGGCCTGCTCAGCCTTGATAGCGGAGCCGATGGTGGGTAAGCCCGTCGCTTTCCCGGTGAGTAGACACTCCGCGGTGAAGGGACCAGACCACGATCACGAGATGCGGATCGAAACATATTGAATCTTGGAATCATACAGCTGCTGGTACAAGTACTGTATTATTTCGCCCTTCCATTTGTATGCGTTGTACAGCAGTACCTGCACTACTGGCTATTGCTTTCATTGTTGGCCCGTATCCCTCACAGGTACCAAGGCGCAAGTGAATTGGGCTCAGCCACACGCCATCCTGTTTCGGGCTGAGAATCAGCTGCTGAGAAGCAATACTATTGGTTCTCGCTCCTCTGCCACGCTGGGACGCGCCATCAGGACCTGGGCATCCTACCTATCTTGCTGGCTATCTACTATGTAAGCACCATCACGCCTCCGGTTTTCTTGTAGCCGAGACCCCCGTACCCCCCCATGTGTGTTCCGGCTGCCATACGTTCCGTACAAAGCCAGTCGTACAAACCAAGATCGATGACGACTGGGAGGACTCTTTAATCAAAACTCAAATACAAATCGACCTATCCATCCACTTCTGTTTATTCTTAAATCTCTGTTCCTGCAAAAAAGTCTGCAAAAAACCAATACATTAACCACTCCACGCAGAAAGGCAACATCATCCTCCCCCATAGGCATTATAAGTACATCGGGCGCCTGTCAATCGAACAGAAATAGCACTACGGGCCACTAGCCCCCAGTCCTGCACATCACATTGCATACAGTGCCACTACCTACTACTCTCTCTGCACCTTCAATAGCACTGCGCAAGCCGCAGATCTTCGCACCAACATATCAATTCCACGATGGCGCCTGTCCAAGACAGAATTGCGAGCTTGTTTCAAAAGCGCTACATCGACTGCCCGGGTAGCTCGTACTACTCCGAGAGATACGGTGAATGTGTGAACGGTAGCGCGTGGTATTGGTACGGGCGATGGATCTTCACGGCCGTCATCATTGGACTTTTCTTCTTGGTCTTCTTCCTGTGGGCGTAAGTATTCAAATAAACCTTCATCATGCACCCACAACTGCGTCGAGCGCAAGAACTAGACCATAAACTAACATGCAAACCCAGGCTTCGCAACTCTCGTCGTCGTCGCCGCCAAGGAATGGCCCCGAGGTATGGCACCGGCTGGATGGCGCCTAACTACGGCCAGCAGTACAATAATCCTCAGGCATACAGCCAGGGATACAACCAGCCGCCGCCACCTTACGGGGGTCCGCCACAGCAGTCATATCCCATGGACAATAGATACCAGACCACCGATGGTCAATACGGCCAGCAGGCGAGTGGTGTCGAGCCTCCCAAGAACGTGTACAGCGGCGACTACGCTCCTCCGACTGGCCCGCCCCCGGGAAAGTAAAACCGAGAAAATACTAGAATGGAGGGGGGGGAATAATTTACAGCAAACATACGATCATGAGCACGAGCACGATGGAAGTGCACACATGCATTTTCATATAGGACATTAAAAGCCTTCGGAGATTTATACCCACGTGTGGGATCAGGCGTCCACGGATATCAATCTTCGGTCGAGCTTGCGGCGTGAACTCAGGTACTGACTGACCAGTTTTTGTGCAAAACACGGATAATGATAAATTGAGGGTGGCTTTTCCCCTATATGTATATACTTTACAACGAAAAGATTAAGTATCATTAATGAATAGAAACGTCAAAACTGAACCCGACCCCGCTAGCTTTCCCATCCCAACATGGTTGGACAAGTTAGTACGAGGCACTCAAGTTATTATCATCATATCGTGATGCACCTTCGATGCACCTTATGTTCCATGCCGATAGCACTTGTAACATTTTTCATGAGGACAAGCGCTGCCCAATATGGCCATGTTCAAACATGCTACTGTACTGACCTGCGCAAAGCTTCACACAGGAAAGGAGGCAGGTGTATGTCTATTCATACCTTAACTAAATTATACCATGCTTCTAAAAGACAGCAAACTGCAAACCACAGAAAGGCTGTAATGATTAGGACTACCATAAGTGCAATACAGAATAGGCATTCACAATGAATTCCATAGTTTTCTGTGCAGATGTAGGTCTTGTTTGCATGTATTATGGCTGTCTTCCGTGCTTTCCGTGGGAGGCCTCCGCTCCGTCTCAGAGTCCTAGATTTGAGAACTTGCTTAGGGCCGGTACCTTAAAGGGACTTGATGTACCTGATGTTTCCTTATCCAGTATATTAAGGTAGGATTTCCAATATTACACTGGCAGGGTAACTGCTTGGCCATTCGTAGACCACATTTGTACGGCGTACATGTGGGTTTGGGCAGGCAAGACGAGGTAAGATACGTCGAGTTATTATTCATATTATCTACCTACGTATGTAGGGTGCTAAAGCATGGCTATTTGCGTGAGCACCTATAATAACAACAAGAACCCAGCATACACATGATGGGCCGATGCATATATTCGGAGCGCCGGGGGCTTAATAATGTGTTGAGTTAATGGGAGACAACTGCCAGGGGCTCAATTAAAGCATTCTGACATATCCAAGATAGTCAATTCCAAGGAAGAGCATGCTCAGAAGTATACCTTATAGCATTGTCGTATATTTCGGTGGTTCCATAACATGAATACCCCTATCCCCTTTCATCAATGTCCATTCGCAGTGGACCTGGTTTCAAGACGCCTATAGTCATAGAGAGATTCATAGTAGGAGGGAGTCAAGGCAAGCATTGCTTGGACAGCCAGCTCTACCTATAACCTATACATACCTAGTCAAGATAAACCGGAGTCTCAGGTCTCTCCGTGTAAGACATGATTTATATTCATTCCAGTTTAATCAACATATCGGACTCACAGAATGATTGAGTGGGATACCTTGATATATGGCAAGTGATTGCAGGCAGTAGTCACATGTAAATACAAGCCTCGAATGATTGCGTCACAGTGTCTCACGAGGTGTTTCCTTGAATAGGTAGGTAGGGAAGGTACATTAGACAGGGCCGTATCAATACAAAACTCCCCTTTCCATTTTCTTTTCCCATTTAAATACCTAAACGGCCTAGCAGGCATATATCTTGAATGATAAGTTTCTCTACAATACTAATAGCTATCTAGTGATTAGCAAACGTGGTGTATCATGCAATGAGAGCAAAAAGGCGATGATGGGATGAAGTGTGATCTTAATCAGCAACGGGCCATCATACCAACCCTACCACTGCCACGGATCTATCCCATCTCAAAGCCCAATACAATGAACCTAGCAACCGAGGGCATATAATATTTACTGATTAAGATAATGTACACTTCTGAAATCTCTTATTGTTCTATTGTGTGTTCGTGCATACTCATTTTAACCCCCCGGTGTCCAGCCTCAACCCCCGTAACCCAATAAATAGATATTGATTATTTACCAATAGGATTTCCTACACAAACAATAGAAAGATAACAAACAAATAAGCGCCTGTCTGCCTTCTGCACACGAGTCGATGTCTATATCTATTCCTCTCAGGTCCCCTTCTTCTTTCCTCCATCCTTCCACTCTTTTCACCGTACACCTCTCCAGGTTTCTCAAGTATCTAAAGTGAACGAAATAACTTATATATATCTAAATCAGATACGAAACCACGCCGGCTTCCTGGGGCATACTTCCCCCCTTCTATCTATCGTCTCCAGCACCAAGACAAGGCCAATCTCATACCTTCGCCGAAATGACGTACATAGTCCTCCCGTTCTTCTGTGGCCATGAGTCCGGATTACGTTTGGATACTTGGCAGTTGCCGATTCACCTCAGGCGTGAGCCAATGAGGCTAGAGAGACGTTGCCCAGCTGTGAGTAGCTAGTTTTCTCTTCTCGTCTCCTCCTCTCCACACTGATTCTTTTGCCACGCCAATGCCCAGTACAAAATGATTGTTGCTGACTCCAACGCAACACAGTGCACGAGCAGTGGTTAGGTACCACAGCCGTCGGCTGGCAACAATGCCTCCAGACAGAACCTTGGGCCAGGTTATAGTGTCCCGCGCCCTATTTTGGGCGCCGACGGCCGCCCGATCTATCTTTGCGCGGAACGTTTGTTCACGCCCTTCGACCCGTACTCTCGTCCCCGCTCGCAGCCGGGCCCTCTCAACCCGTTGGGGGGGTATCTCGTGCCTCAGCTATGGGGTTACCACGGGTGCCCGGTTGCGCAGAGTCAGGTCCGGACCGAGTCTCACGCCAGTGAGGGTAAGAACAATGCAGCAACCAGCA
>Ga0247782_1000206_pt1 | contig 68470 bp, 43 predicted proteins | sample UWRJL019104C5_FD_179928 | JGI IMG/M metagenome (GOLD analysis project Ga0247782, IMG submission 179928) | Plant litter microbial communities from Arlington Agricultural Research Station in Wisconsin, United States - UWRJ-L019-104C-5 | ecosystem: Environmental > Terrestrial > Plant litter >... | reverse complement strand
GGGAGAGAATACAGCGATTCATAAACGTTAGTCATGGTATATCGCAAGTTAAGTAAAAATGAAATGAAATGAGACAAGATAACGATTGTTCCGGCCGTAATGGCAATATATAGAATATAATGTGAGTATTGGCAATGAACGGGATAATATGGCATACTGGATAGAAGGGGGGCACATTAACAAGAGGTAGGCAGGTAGGAATGACACGGCGGAAGCTTTGGGTCGATGGTAGCCAATGCCGGAATATATACATCCAACAATGACGTATCGTATCGTAAATTAGGTCTCTCATCTTATCTTACGTGGTATATACAACAGAAGGCCGCCCACAGCAACAATAAAAACATCGACCTCGTACCCAGAGCGCGTTGAAGCAGCAGAGTTGTTGAATAACCCAAACCCGGAAGGAGCCGCCAAACTCCCGGTGCTCTAGTTTAAAAAGCACTTGCAACGCCTGATGAATGCATGCAAGGATATATCCCACGCTTTAGGTTTTTTCTTCTCATTCCATTTGCCCGCCGATGAACCGATTTCCCGTGTTGTGTTAAAACAAATCGCCCGCTTCCCAGAGAACAGTTGAGTTGCCCTTTTTCCTTTTCCCCGCCTACTCGTCTATTGTTGAACCAACGATGCAGCCCCGCACGCCTTACTATGTATGAGTTGAAAATCACAGAAACAAGTTAAAAGAATGCACGGCTTTGTTTAAATGCCGGCATCATATCTCCAGCCCTCAACAGGGAGGGGGAAGCTCAGGCACCAGGAAGCGACCTCCTTCTTGAGATCGTTGATCTTGGCGATCTCACCGCTGGTGACCTTGGCCCGGAAGTCCTTGAGCTTGTTTGCCTCCTTGGGCAGGCTGGCCTGGGTCTCCTTGCACAGCTTGATAGCGATGTCGATGTACTCGGCAACACGCTTGAAGTCCTCCTCACCGAAGCCACGCGAGGTCATGGCGGGCGTACCGATGCGCAGACCGCAAGGTGTGAGGGCCGACCTGTCGCCGGGGATACTGTTCTTGTTGCAAGCAATGTTGAAGTTCTCAAGCACGGCCTCAACACGGGCACCATCCAGAGCCTGGGGCCGCAGGTCGAGCAGGACCATGTGCGAATCGGTACCATCAGATACAAGCTTGTAGCCGAGGGCCTTGAACTTTTCCTCCAAAGCCTTGGCGTTGGCGACAACCTTCTGTTGGTAAGCCTTGAACTCAGGGGTGTTAGCCTGCTTCAGGGCGACAGCAAGAGCGGTGATGGTGTGGTTGTGGGGGCCACCCTGGTGACCGGGGAAGACAGAGAAGTTGATCTTCTCCTCTAGATCGTACTTGATCTCCTTTCCGGTCTTGTCGGTGCTGCGCACACCCTTGCGGAAAAAAATCATGGCGCCACGAGGGCCACGGAGTGATTTATGGGTTGTGGTGGTGACAACATCGGCATAATGGAAGGGAGACTTGATGCACCCAGCAGAGATGAGGCCCGAGATGTGAGCCATATCGACGACAAGGTAGGCACCGACGGTGTCGGCAATCTGGCGCATACGGGCGTAGTCGATTTCACGGCAGTAAGCCGACGTACCAGCCACCAAGACCTTGGGACGGAACAACTTAGCGTTCTCCTCCAGTCTGTTGTAGTCGATGATACCAGTATCGGTGTTAACCTGGTAAGGCATGGTCTGGAAGTAAGTGGAAACAGCGGAAATCCTGTGAAATGTCATATCAGTACCCTGCACTAAGAACGGAAGGGATATATGACATGGTTATCAATTGGGTTCTTACTTCTTAGCAGGTGTCTGGTATCCGTGACTCAAGTGGCCACCGTGGGGGAGATCCAAGCCCATCAATCGGCCTCCGGGAGGCATGAGAGCCTGGTAAACCTGTAGGTTGGCGGGGCTACCGCTCAGGCACTGAACGTTGACACCCCATTCCTCGGGCTTAAGGCCGAAAGCCTCGAGAGCGCGCTTTTGGCAGAGAAGCTCGATCTCATCAATGTGCTGGTTACCACCGTAGTATCGGGCACCGGGTTGACCCTCAGAGTACTTGTTGGACATGGGAGATCCTAGAGCATCGAAGACAGCGCGGGATGTGACATTTTCGGAGGCGATGAGGATGATTGACTCTCTCTGACGCTGGATTTCTTTTTTCTGTGTCGACAATTAGCCTCTGAACGAGAAAACAACTGTGTCCGGTCTCAAGACGATTGAGAGGCAAACATACCATAATCTCAGCGACCTCAGGGTCGGAGTCCACGAGGGACTTCTCCAGCATCTAGCGGTGTGTCAGCATGAGCAAAAAATTGTCCGGGATGACAGGAGATGACACCCCAGGGCAAGACCATAGGAATTGCTTACATCTCTGTGCTCCTGAGAAAGAGCGTAGGAAACCATTGTGAATATGATATCTGTTTGCTGATTGTGTCGAATCAAATTGGGTATAGATGATGAGAAATAACCGGCTTGCTGACACTGAGAAAAGGTGTAGAATCTTGTTGTTGTACGGAAGAGAGAGTGAAGGGGAAGTGCAGTGGATAGAAAGAAAGTCAGGTCAGACTAAAATCTGGAGAGACGAGGGAGGCAAAGAAAAGGAATGGTGGGGTCTGTGCTGATTTTGCGCCGATGGCGGATGGCGGGGTGGTGGTTGGTGAGACGAGAGGTCCCTGAGGACGCTAACATGGGATACCCTAACCTTAAGTAGATTAACCGATCTTCTAGCCGTCTGCCTATTTATTGTAGTAAGTGGCCATTGCACGCTAGAATTCGACGAGTTTAGTAAGCCACGCTTACTTGATTGGTCAATGCGGTCGGCATCTTATGGTTCACTGCCAAAAACTCGCCGAAGATCTGGAAGTTCTCTCTATTACGGTGTGACATATGTGGAGTTGGGTTCGATTCCTATCGGCGCCATTGGTTTTTTCGCATGGATGCTCTTTCTACGGCTCATGAGCGGCAACTTATCTAGTCGGAAATTATCGACTATTTGTGCCTGAAATCTCGTATGTGGGTGCTCACCATGACAACTTTGTATTGACTCCCGAGCGAGTTTCGTTCCGTTCCGAACGGTATTGGTTTACAGCTTTGAGGTTCGTCCGGTCGAACTCCTCGTCTTACGGCAGGCTCAATCTAGGTCCCTCACCTTGGGATGTGACATATATTATTATGTCGTACCTGAACGGACTGCTTACTGTTAGATGACGGCGTCATGGAATTTCCCGAACGATTGAGAATGCAAAGAGTCCAAATTCTATCTGCGATGTCTTTGAATCATCATCTAATCGCAGGAGTCGTGAGGGCAAACTCGAGAATTGGCATCATTTAAATGACAGTGGCTACACATATCACGCTGGGAATAAATGAGTGCCCTTGTAGACGTAATGCTGCATTGAAAGCAACGGTCCATGAATACCATTGCGGAGGAAGACGCACGAGAGGTGCACAAGCATGCTTATGTTGTCATGCGGTCAAGGCCTTCCAGGAGACATGATACAATACAACCAAGAGCGTAACTTGAACAAGCGAAGGTGTACGGCCGAGTTGCTCATCCTACTATTATGTGCTACTATTGGGTGATAGATGTTACCAAACGCTGCAGTTCTACTCAAGCAAGGACGCATCTAATAAGCGTGTATGGCCCAGTTGAGCCAACTAGGCGAAAACCATATAGTACTGTTAGGAATCGAATCTAGCCACCTAGGTAATTGAACCCTTCCAGTGGCCCATGTGGCCTGGAAAGGGTCACCCTACCTGTCGGGCTCGTAGATATGAGCCATTCGAAGTACGTATTTCGTTTCGGAAGTATTTACTTTATGCCTACCCCTCTCTTAAATTAGGAGATGTTCTGAGTTCTTGTCAACATAGAGGCGTCAATATAGGTTTTCGCTAGTCCGCTGTCCGCTGTCCGCTACCCGCTATCCGCTATCCGAAGGCTGTGCACAAGTCTTCTGCCTCTAATGAATATATTATTTGCGACGGGCGTATAATCTTTAACAAGTTACTATTGCGAAACCCGCAATGAGAGCATCTGTACTTGCTTATCGGACACGTTTTCCCAGGCTACAATACAATAAAGGCTTATCCAGAGTGTTATTATAAGTTTTTTGTGCTGCTGTCTTTGACAGTGTCTCAAACCCTGCACATAAGCGATTGGGAGCACGGCCATTCCACTCAGCCCTATCTCTTCAGATGTGCTGTTCACATAACAGCTGGACTTCGGTGCGATGATCGGGGTGCCTAGATATAACATCATTTGCTCGAAGTCTCTGGCAGTGTGCGGCCCAGCGGCGGATTAGAGGGCGTAGGTACCGAGCGTTGACTTCTCTTTTCGAATAGATGTGAATAACTGTTCCTAGAACATGCCGGTGGGAAGGCCTCGAAGGAGGCCCGGTTGCAAGACATGCATTGTATTTTGACGCGACAAGTTTATCAAAACTTTGAAGAGATCCCGTCTCCTAATTAAGTGAATCGCCTCCTTATTATGTAAGCACGGGCATTTGCGATCGATCCGCTACATCCAGCGGTCTGCACAATCCGTCTCAGTAGCCGTAACTTTCCGTATATGTAGACATCGTCGTGCTGTTATCGACTTGAGCTGGCGGTGGCTTGGAGGGGGTAGCCAGTCGCTTATCTACGGCGAGTTACATTGGATCTGTGCCGGCATCATTACCTTAAACTGAGACGGAGTGCGAGGTTGAATGTTTATCTGGGGAGCATCAATGAGTACAGATCAAGGAATGCAATAAGTGCTTGGCAGCTGGAGTGGAGATGCCTGGAAGGGGGCTGAGCCCAGCCTCTCAGACTTGCGGAGAGCTAGAGGGGTGGGGTATGCCTGTATATATAGTGAGCTAAGTTAGGTAGCATTACCTTAAACCGCAACCTCCGTATCTTGCATTGGAATCATCTCTATATCGCTTATATTACTCTAGAGTGTCTAGGACATGGCAGACGTCACAACTGATGTCGCCGTACCAGGTCGTGACGAGCTTGATGATGATGGCTGGCAAGTGTATGATCCAAGCCAATGGGATTTGACCGAGAAAGGGAGACAATTACCTAAGGGAATCCATTCGCAATGGATTAATTTAGAAGATATACGCCAATGGATATACGCCTGTGACTATGGCCATGGAGAGTCGTGCAAACCCAGCTCTCACTTTCACCATCAGACCTCACGGGATGATTCTGACGTGGTAGGTGAGGATGCGAAACTGGAGAGGGGACCAATGCCAGCTACGAGACCACTCTGGCTGGTCGATGTCGTGGATCAGTGTATCGTTCCAGCAGAGAACGTGAGGTATATCGCACTGAGTTACGTATGGGGAAACACACGGGGAATAGAAGCGACACAAGATAATGTCGGCATTCTTCTACAAGCCGGTGCCTTGAGGGATGACAACCACGAAGTCATCATACCCAAAACAGTCCGGCATGCTATGGAGCTCGTCAATCTCCTAGGCGAGCGGTATCTGTGGGTTGATCGGCTATGCATCGTCCAAGATGATTCGGAAAGCAAACACTCACAGCTAGCTCTGATGGGTAACATCTTCCAAAGCGCTTATTTCACTATCATCGCGGCGAACGGGTGGGATGCCGACCATGGACTAAGGGGTATCAGGGGGGTCACTGAGCCTCGGCAGCTGAGCTCGGAGTTGCCAGATGAAGAGGAATACATGAGGCACATAGACCGTGAGGAAACAATATGGGTAACGGAGCCCCTTAACCTATTTTCCCTCGGGGCAAGACTTGCTCTTTGAACTAACATCTAAGCAGTATTCCCGTGGATGGACTTTTCAGGAGATGTTCTTCTCAACACGACGACTGTACTTCTTATACCAATACGCTGTATGGGAATGCTCGAAAGAAGTGTGGCATGAAACGACTGGCGTTACTGGCTCACTCCCAGCTCTGACTGATGGGTCGGCCTCGGGCAACAAAGCCGCGCTCAAGAAGAAGTTCCACGCTCAATCGAACCAACAGCTCCGTGAAATGTGGCGTGGTCCGGACGAAACGATGCTGCAACCGTTACAAGCGTATCTGAGTTACGCCCGCGAATATGTATGTTTAGTCTAACTCGCTGAGCAACATGTTATCCCTCAGCGTGGTCGCCCTCGTATAAGTGTGCGCTGACGCAAAGTAGAATAGTCGGGCCCTCACATATCCCGAGGATGGGGTAAACGCGTTCCTGGGTATCACAAGTCGCATGACGGAATACTTCCCGGGGGGCTTTTTATATGGTCTGCCAATCAACGCGTTTGACATTGCTCTCCTTTGGCAGCCTTTTGAGGTAATGACTCGGAGACAATCGAGGCGAGACGGGGTCCCGCAGCTTCCCAGCTGGTCTTGGGTCGGATGGCAAGGACGAATTCACTGGGACTGCTGGAAAGAAGAATACCAGAGCAAGAATGACCCCGAGGAGCCAAATTCTTCGTTCACGGCGCTTAGAGCCAAGCACACCACCTTGATCACGCCGATAGCTGAGTTCTTATATGTCTGCGACGGCGAGGTCAATGGCGTCAAGACAGCGTACCACGTGCTCCAGACAGATACGTCGACGCTGTTAAGCAGACAGCCGAGCCCTGTCCTTTCTGTCCGAGCTCCCCTAGCGAGAGTCAAGCTATGGAAAGGCGGTCTCGTTCTTGGCGCAGGCTTCTACCTGCGAGAGAGGGGCGGGTTCTACCACTGGATAACTCTGCCAGACTCAACTTCTCCCTCGCCGCAGTGCGGGGTCCTGTTCATGCAGTTAGACCTTCACACGCAAATACCCGACGTAACCGAATGTGAGCTGATTGTCCTATCGCGGGCAACTTCTTCGCTGGCGAAAGAGTCAAGCTGGCTGATAATTCGCAATCATTATCCTCCTCCGGACCACTTGCAAAAGAAGGAACGGTATGAGTATTACAACGTCATGTGGATCACACGGAAGGACGGGGTAGCGTACCGCAAAGCGATTGGGAAGATAGCGACGGCTGCCTGGGACTCACTTTCGCCTCAATGGCATTTTCTCAGTTTAGGATGACGCCTACAGCAGACAAGATTAACTTGGATTCCTGGCCAAGCAATCAGTGAACGGAAATTGCCGTGATGGACACGAGTGGAAAAGGCCTTCAGAAGTGAATTTCAACCATAGCGATCCTCCTGCGTTTACTGCGCTTGACCTAGTTGATGGCTCGGTCTGAGTTGCCTTGTTGCACATTATCGGACTCTGTCGTGTCACAAGATCGGCCATGCGTCGGTGTCAACCACTGGAACCCATGACTGGCCTAGACAAACGAAAGTAGGTCTGACCAGCGTCTCCTCATCGATACAGACAAATTACGATTATTGAGTGATGTAAGACGCTTAAATAGACCGACCAGTCCAGACGATGCGCCAAGCACACTAAGACACTATTCGCGACATCAAGCCACCTAATGTCAGCAGAGCCTCAGGGTAACACACCTGCTTAAAATATGCGCCATGTCTGACGAGCAACATAGAAATCGACGTAAGGAGCCCTTTCAAGGCCCTCATTTCACCCCTTTCATACCGCCAGTCAAGCTTCCAGGGGAGTTTTTGTTCGAGCTTCATGAGGCACTTGGGTCGCCCACAGTCCGTTCATTTATAGTGCGATATGACGACGGCCAACAGAAGTTTGTATGCATTAGTATGATAAGCGTCCCATTCGGCCCACCTCTTTATCTTGAAAGACGGCGCACGCAATCTACAACATGAGCAGACAATATCAACAAAAGGAAAAGAAGCAATTTGCTTTCTGTTTTGATTGGCTTGCTTGAACGGAGTCCGGAAGGGGGTCCAGAGGCCCAGTCCTGGTTATTATCCCTTGCTCGAACCGATATGTACGTAATCATTGTGGACGTTGACGTGATTGGACTAAGAAGCGCCAAGGACATGGATGTCGCATATCTGGCAGACAACGTGGAGTGGAGGGACGGGAGCTGGGGAACTGAAAGGTCAAGGATATAGATAGATAGTAGTCATGCAATAGTAAAATGGTGTTCGAGTCTCTTCCATACATGCAACCTGGTGTCAATGTCTCAAAACAGTAATACAAATATATGAACGTGTTCACTGGCTGCGCCGATCTGTGCCCACTCGTCTTTAGTCGTCGGTCTCGGTCGTTTGTGTGGTCCAGAATGTATGTTTCCCCCGAGTCAAGATAAGAGAAGTACATGGCCCTGACTACCAACTCACCGCCCTCAGTAACTCAGGCGGGCAGGTGAGAGGAGCAAAGAGCGATTAGAAGTCGGGTGGCTTCTGATTGTGAAAAGAAAGGTGATCCAATTGGACAATGGGTCTTCTCAGCTGGGGAAATTATTCCAATTAGTATACAGCAGTATATGGGCCGAGATACAAACCCTTGCTTTATGTCCTTTGCGTGTTGCATCGCATGTCCCGCTACCACGAAATATTGCCGTCGAATTGAGTAAAGCACGTTCTGCTGCTCCTGTCACCCCTCTCTACAAAAACATGAAATCCTTTGTGCAAGCACCATCTGCCGGGACAGTAGTACACACACGACCTACCTAGGTATCTACTACACACCCAAAGAGCAGGTGGGAAGGCGAAAACCTGACCCGATAAACCCCAAAAGATCCAGACCCCGACATGGCGCGTTTTTCCCTCATCTAGCGAGATGCGCCCATTGGGTCGTTCGTTACACAGGGCTTCGAGCCAATGGGTCACATGAAATCAAAGGATCGCGCCATCGCTTTGTTCGCTTTCGACGGCAGATATAAAAGATTGGAGAAGGTTTGGAGCTGAGGGGGTTGGGGCGTGCGCTCTGCTCTCCTTCTTCTCTCCTTTGATCTCTTGTGTCAGCTGTTTGCATGTAGCCCTCGTGGCGTGACACAACGATCGATCTTTCATTACTTACTTAGTTAGCCTGGTTGCTTTTTCTTCTACCCATACATCTGTATATAGTATTATACCTAGGTGCTGTACACGGTGTAGACTCTGTTGACTGGCAGTGGAAATGGGTATGTCAAAGCTACGCACGTATTTCATTATACTTTAAGAAGGCATTATAGATAGTTGCTGACTAACCTGGGTACTAGCTACAAACAACGTTGGTGGCGAGAACACCATTGGCCTGACTGTCCACGATGTCGTCGAGCCCGTTGCCGATGTGGAAATCAGCGAGGTGAAGGCAGAGCCAGTCCAGACGGTTGAGAGCCGGGAGAACGACGAGAAGCGTGTCGCATCACTGGAGTCAACTAGCGAGGCCGTCGACTATGAGGCCTACCCGCCCCCGACTGACGAGGAACGCAAGACTTTGCGCAAGATCGCTGACAGCGTTCCCTGGACCGCTTGGACTCTCTGCTTCGTTGAGCTGGCTGAGCGCGCTTCTTACTATGGTGTCAAGGCCGTCTTCAACAACTTCATCCAGTTCCCCCTGCCAGAGGGCGGCAACGGCAGCGGTGCCATCGACCCCAACAAGCCTGAATCCCATGCTGGTGCCCTCGGGCTCGGTATCCAGGCTGCTTCGGCTTTGACTCTTTTGTTCACGTTCCTGGCTTATGTTATTCCCATCTTCGGCGCCTGGTGGGCCGACACTAAGATTGGTCGATACCCGGCCATTCTTGTCGGCGTGTTGATTGGTGGTGTTGCACATGTTATTATGAGGTAAGCTTATCGCAACTATTCCAATGGTGACAGGCAATTGCTATCAAGTACCGGCAGACTGACATTGAGTTGATAGTATGTTATACGAGTTGTTGAACCTTGATGATGATGTATGTACTAACATAGAGTAGTCGGTGGCGCTGCGCCAGCTGTGCTCCTAGCCGGAAAGGGTGCAGCCCCCTTCCTGATCAGCTTCTTCCTGTTGGCCATCGGCGCCGGTATCTTCAAGCCCAACGTCGCGCCAACTCTCATCGACCAATACCAGTACCAGCGTGAATACACCAAGGTGCTTAAGTCTGGCGAGAAGGTGCTTGTCGACCCGGAGACCACCGTCAGCCACATCTTGCTCATTTTCTACGCATTCGTGAACATCGGCGCCTTCTTCGCCATCGCTGTCGTCTATCTGGGTAAGGCTGATTTCGTCCTACCCGTGTGAGACCGTTGCGCTATGACTGACATATGACATGCAGAGAAGTACCGTGGGTTCTGGCTTGCCTTCCTGGCACCTGGCATCGTCTATTTCCTCCTCCCAGCCCTGCTAGCTGCTAGTAAGTATCACCTAGCCCAGTCACTGCTGGCGTAGAGAGAGGCGGATTTGTTGACACTGTGGTTTTAGTGTATAACCGCACCATCAGGAAGAAGCCTCAGGGATCAGACCTGACCCGCTTCACCAAGATCACCATATCGGCACTGAAGAAGAGCAAGGGAAACATCATGGCGAAGGACTTCTGGGACAGGGTCAAGCCTTCGACCCTCGCCGAGAGTGGCGTAGTAGCCAACTACTCGGAGAAGGATGTCAGCGACGCGCAGCGCACGTGGGAGGCAGTCCAGATCTTCCTCTATATCCCCGTCTGGAACATCAATGACGGAGGTGTAGGATCAGTGCAAAGCAACCAGGGCGCTTCCATGACGAGCAACGGTGCGCCAAACGACCTACTGAATAACTTCAACCCCTTGACTATCATCGTGTTCTCGCCACTCATGGCCCAGATCGTATACCCCTACCTTCACCGAAAGAATATCAAGTTCGGCCGTATCTCGCGGATGCTATTCGGCTTTATCCTGGCTATCATTTCTGGTGTTATTGGCGCCATTGTGCAGTACTTTGTATACAAGACCAGTCCATGGTGAGTAACAAGCAGCAACACCTAATCACATACCCATATTTCATACGAAAACTAGTCACTGACATATCAACAGCGGCTACGAAGCAAGTACTTGCGACGAAGTATCTCCCATTAGCATCTGGTGGCAGCTCCCGAACGTCGCACTAGGCGCCATATCCGAGGTCTTCGTCAACGTGACGGCCTACGAGCTCGCCTACGCACGAGCGCCGGAGCACATGCGCGCCACCGTCATCTCCTTCTTCCTCTTTATGACAGCCCTCAGCAGCGCACTCGGCGAGATCCTGGTCCCTGCCATCACCGATCCGACGCTCATTTGGGCCTGGGCCGCGCCGGCTATCGCTCTCGCCGTGCAGACCGTCCTCTTCTGGTGGAGACATCGCCACGTCAATGACGAAGTCTTCATGACCTACAAGGAAGACTTCGAATCCGTGGACTCGGAGAAGAAGGCCGACGAGACGAAGGCTTCTAATTAGGAAAGTGCTGGTAATTAATGCCGTGGGGAAAGGGGTTGTTGGGATGGAAGATTAATGTTTTGGTTTTTCACTTTTGTCCAAACTTTAATCTGATTTGAGGGCTAGCTTTGCACTTTTGAGAGTAAAAGAGCTGGATTAGATGTCCTGCTGGGTTTGGCGACCTCATTACGTAGCGGAGAACTTAATAACAATATCCCAACCTACTGCAGTCACTTCAGTGTAGCCTCTATCTTCTTAACAGTATGAAGGCGGTGATCGCGATGCCTAGCGTACCCTATCGGCATTTACACTCCCGTGGGGCAGGCTATCGTCAATAAAATTGTCGAAGTGCCCTAGATATTGCTAAGCCTACGCATATCACCGCGGAAAGGGGATGAATGAAGCTGAAAAGGATGTTTGTGATGCGCAAATTTCAATTAATGTCAAAACTATACTCCTTAATCCTTGCTCGATAGTACATCCTACCTAATCTTAGAATGGCTTCAGTCACATACATAGCTTAACTTTGGCTGGTGCGCCTCGGTATATTATTCTAACACCACTTCTCACCTTGCATTTGCCTGGGCAAACAAGGTTGGAAACGTCATCCCCTGACCTACTTGACTCCAACGAGGTAGTTTGTTCCTTCCCTATACATATCTAGTAAATGTACACGTGGATGCGCCTTCTACTTTATTCTTTTGTTGCAGTGCCTAGCCCAAATTAGCTCATATGCTTGATACCATCTGAGTTGGTGAATGTTTTAGTTACTCATCCGCCGGTCGAGTCGACTTACGGCAACGAGTCAAACATCCTTGGGGACTTCCACCACGTCCTTAACGTATGCTGATAGACCCTAGGCGAGTATTATCATGATTAGAATACCTTGACTTAGAACTAAAGCGGAAGGCCCTACCTACATCGTGTAGGTACGAACATGCGCTCAACTTACTTGCTAAGTACAAGCACTCCAGGGTAGTTCATATGACGTGGGCAGATGACGACTTATAGGTAGGTACTCTTGGTATACAAGTTCTCGCTTTCCCAGTTTCCCATGGTTAAGACCGGTCTTACTCTCGTATGAAGATGTAATAATAACGTAAGGAGCTTAATCCCTATGAATTATCATACCTGGGTACCTACTTACTTAGCCAAGATCTAAAAAGGCATGCCACTACAGCGTCTGACGGAAGCAACGATAAATCGAGGACGATTTGATGGGAGCTGGGAAAAAAAAAAGAGCGAGGGCCATATAATACGTTGATCTCTCATACCCTTCAATATACTCGCCAGTGTCCCTCGTCAAACAGTAAATCGAAATCAAGGATTTTGCTGAATCTTCATCGGTACGGGCGGTGGTGACTCTATTCGTATTATCTGCTCACATTCAACAGATAATAATAACCCTTCAGCCTTGGCTCCGTGTCTCTTCTTTTTTTTCATTGGTCAAACTCTAGCATATTCTTCCGCTACTTTGAGATTTCTAGTAGCCGAACGCGGAAACTCGCCCCTGTATGTACGTCTATTACTTCTAGTGCAACGACAGCATGTTGACGACAACTCGAATTCGGCCCCAACTTTCTATTTTTCCGCAAAGATCCGCAAGGTCTCTCGCCAGAGCTTTACCTCATGGCGCTAACGCCTCGATATTGGTCCTGGGCTGTGGTGATGTGCGGGATATCCTCTACACTGCATATGCCGACAAAGACATGCGTAAGTGGCATTCTCGCTTTCCCGAACGGTAGCTCATTTTACTTGCTTCTAACCTTGAGAAGCACAACGCCTGCTGGATATAACATGCTGCGACATACTCCCGGATGTCATAGGTGAGTAGGGGGTGCTTGAACATTACTGCTCACAATAGCTGACGTCCGCTAGCGAGGAACATTCTTTTACTATCCCTGGCAATGGACAATCTCCGGGGCGACGCTTTAATGGACATCTACTTTAGTCCGAGTATTAGCGAGGCCGCATATGATATAATTCATGGCCAGGCCCGGCTTCTTGCCGCATTGATGTCAAGCCTGGAAGAATGGCGTTCATGTCGCTACGGATCTAGGCTGGATTTCTGCGATTCTACGTCCCTCAGCCTTGTTCGAGACATCATGGAGAAGTATGCTACAGCTACGGAGGAAACTGTAGACGCGGGGTCGCCATATACAAACCCACAAAGGCATTCGAGTGGGATGAAGGAACCGGGGAAAAGCGACAGACACGTAACGCTTAGCACAGATGGGACTCGGAGCTCAGCGGCGCCAGTCGAATCCTGTGGAGAAGAATCCGTAACCTGTATTCGCGTGCGGCCCATGGGGAAATGCACATTATCAACTCGCCCAGTCTATACCGTTAACCCTCTAATTTCTGAGTTCCGGTCCGTGGAATATACTCTCCACACCACCAAAAACCCGTTTTTCGGTTTCCATCTTGCCGGCAATGTGAGCGTGCTGGGCGCGGCGTCTCCATCTAAAGTAAATAGCTTCCTCATGGGGGGCGCCTCAAATACGCTGACAACGAGCTTCCTTCAGTTTCGCGACTGGGCCGAGGCATATAGAGATCTATCAGAAACAGGGATTCTATTGCGATTTGTAGTCGCCGACGCCTTGTCGTTTTGTCATACATTGCAAGGGATTATAGCATCTGGATACCGGGAGAGCTCGGTAAACCTAATACGCCGTCCGCTAGACCCCATTCCTCTGGCATTGGATGCAGCAAAATACTACCATAAGGGCTTAGTCCCAATGCTATTCGATACCATCGACGCCTCAAATATAACCGATCACGTTGGGCCATTGAATATACTTGCTGCAACAGCAACGTTATTGAAAGATTCCTTACGATCAACTCTACATATAGAATCGCACAGGCCAAGAGGGAGTACCGGTATGGAGTGCACGTGTTTTGATGAGCTCTTATGCGGGCATGCTCCGATGATCCCCGTGTTCCTTGGGTTGGACGCAGTAGAGTGCTGGGCCGGGTGTTCGTCAAACCCGCTTATTGAAGTATATTCTGCGACTTCTGATGAACTGAAAGAAGGGGGCGGGAAGTTCCGCATCCCGATAACATTCAAACTGCACAACCAACTTGCAGCAGCACCCCTCTTGCCGTTCCCGACACTGAGGGTTGCACCAGTCAGACTGGCTGGCCTGATGGTTAAAACTTATATGGGGATGTTTCGATACAAGAAGGAGGCCATTTGGGAGCCTTTTAGGCAATACCATAGTGGTAGCTTTGCCATTTTGATGAAGACGATGCAGAGCAGGGTTATGACAGATTGGCCTCTGTTCTGGGACTTTTTCTTTGAGCGCCAAAAGACGCAATCCGAAACAGATGGGACCTCCTGCTATTCTTCAGAGCTTAGAGCTCAGCTTCAACTTCACCAGGTGTATACGCGTCCTCAGCGTGGAGGCCAAACCGTACCTGGAGCAACGGCCTTCGCAAATTGGGCACAGCTCGACTCGGCTAAACTCCCTCTCGTCGTTGTCGTAACACTTGTGGTGCCGCGCAAGACCGTTATGGAGTTTCTTGACCGCCACATGGAAGGCGATCACCCAGCTATAGAAGGCATACTGAGATACACCCATTGTGAGGGCTCCATTAAGGAGGATCGCTTCGCAAGTGTCCAAATTGCGTTTGGGAGGATCAATACCCATACAAGGCCGGGAGGGGAAGATGGAATGTCTTCTATAACTATCCACCGGGATCGCCACGGGTGGCTAGGGGCTGCTGACATGATTCTATCCTTCTATGTCTTAACTGAATCTGTTTATACCCTTCCTGGTGGCCAACTTTGTGTTGGCCTCGGCGTTCAAAAGTCTAAACATAACGAGCATTTCCCTTATTATGTGGAGAAAAACTGGGCAATATACACTACGCCTCTGTCCAACGAGGGGAAAGTGTTCATCACGAGGTTCATGCCGCATGCGGATAGCCACCCGGTAGCAAGTTCGCTACCATTGTCGGCTGTAGGTCCATCGTCACAGGGACAATTAATCGGCCATAACGATACTCGTGCTAGTGCTGTCAGCATATGTAAACCGCCAACTCTTATCTTTCATGAGGACGAGGGTATCAGAGCAGTCAACCATTGGGTACGCGTACGGTCAGCAGACAACAACGAGGTGGCGAAGTACATATCAAACATAACCGCGCATACATCGGATCATAGAATCTGCCTATTCTTCGACGTGGACGGTACTGATGCTGAATATACTTTTGATTGTCCCTTTGCCCTCGAAGGCTGCGCGGTGCGGCCAGCAGAAAGGTCTGAGGATGCAGACCTGGGAACCCCCGGAGACGGCTTCATTGAAACAACAAGCCCGGTAGTCGTTCCAGAGAGATATTTTGCTCGTAAGGGTCTGTTGCCCCCGGCTATGGCTGGAGAGGATAGTGTTCCCAACCTCGTCGGCATTCACGTTGTTAATGTTGATTCTTTGCCTACGCCGAGCAACAGATTGCAGTTGAACGAAGTTGCTCAGAAATCTATCCGTCCCCCTCTACACGTGATTGCAATGCTTCACAATCCCAGACTGCAGGAGCCGCCAAACGATTTTGACTCGTGTTTTGAGCGCCTCGTGTTGCAATTCACCGCAAAGGAACAGCCAATAAAGCTGAATTCCGTTTTTAGCTTTACAAGTGCGCCCGTGGGACACTTCTTGATTCTCCATACCATCAGAATCGACGGTCCAGGCACACTCGTGTTGGACGGGTCATGGCTGCGGACTTTGGACCAGTCGAATCCGCAGCTACAAGATTTCGCACATGAATTATTTAATAAGTTCGAATTCTCCAACCCTAAGAAGGCCACCAACCTGTCGGAGTGGAAGGATTGGTGGATTCGGTGTACACCGATCCTGGCGGAGAGGTGTCGCACATTCACGCACAAACCAAGATGCCCGTATATTGCGATCCTAAATTGGTCACGCACGATTCACTTGGACAGGAGACTATACGAAAGCATAGAGTATTGCCACTGTGGCTCTGGTCAGTTCTCGACGCAGCTGCTTCCTGCGGAGTTCAAGGAAATCACGGGATGGGAGGAAGGGTTCAAATATATGACCCGCGTTGCTATCAGCCCACTATACAGAGTACCATATGAATACAAGCCACAAGAGACAATGCTTCCTCCTCCTCGTCCCGGGGCTGAGGGGGGAAAAGGCCAATGCGCGAATTGTAAAGCGCCAAAGACACCTTCTGGGCAGTCACTGATGAGGTGTGGGAACTGCCAGGGGGTGGCTTACTGCTCGACGAAATGCCAGAAGGAACATTGGAAGAAGCACAAGCGTTTGTGCGATGACAAGAAGTTGATTAGGGAACTGACGATCAAAAAGGATACTACAACGAAAACGTAAAGAAGGAGGAAACGGATAATCCAGAAGATGGAAGGAAGGGGGCGGTCAAGGGGTGTATTCGTAAAGGGAAAGAAAAGGGTTGTTAGTGTGAGGACGGTTTCTATAGTGTTCTAGCCGCATTGGCCAAGATGAAGTAATATTAGCTAAAGAATTTTGATTCGTTGCCCCCAAGCGCTTCGTTCTTTTTGTTTATCATACAAAAGAGCTTATAGGTGCGTGGTGTGCGATAAGATGACACACTCGCTTTACCGTATGGTTTTAGATCGGTTGGTGGTGCTGGGAATAGGAGATATAAAAGTCGGAAGAGAATGAGGATGGGTAAGGGAAAGTGAGTGAAGGGGGGCTATAGAGTTGAGTCCTAGCAATTACTTAAAATTACCCAGGTCTTAGAGCCTGAGGAGTAAGCTAATATATATTTACCTACCTACCTACCTACCTATTATTATTAAACTGAGGAATTATCAGTGTAGATGCTATACCATCTAACCTTAAGGGCGTCAATACCCGCTTCGGCACAACCACACACTTGTCCAAACAGATCGCTGAGTGGTAGCCACTCAGCTGAGGAGATTCATCGCCATATCATGCTTACTGATGGGATTGCCGGAGCTGGTACATAATATAACCCTATATTTGGTTTGATCATAGGTAAGTTAATAAGTGTATTACATAGGTGATGCATACTTACATTAACAGACACTTGAGTCTATGGGGGCCTTGAGTTGCATTGCTTCCGTGTCTACTGGACCCTTACCCAGCTACATACATAGCTTACCTAGGGTACGAGTTACATTGAATGTTCGTTTGTCGAGATGCAATGTCAGGGATGCATATAAGCCGTGCTAGGGAAGTAACCTACCTAGTAAGTAAGTAACCCGGTCCAAGGACTTGGGAGGCATGTATGTAGGTTAGGTATGTAGGTATAATACAAGATCTTTATGATGTAGTAATGGCTGTTATGCCCGATTAAGGATAGGGAGTTTAACGAAACTTGTCGGCGTTAGGGGGGCTTTATCGGATATAGGGTAGGATACCCTTCGGCTCTTCCGCTAGGGTGGTTACTGAGCGGCGACGGAATAAGCTTTTCTTGCTATGTTACTCTACATACTAAACTAGGAATCTACACGTATATTGTAGATAGGTAGATTAGGCAGATGGTTTTAACGAAGTTTTGTCGTGAGTCCTTACGTGCTTGCTAACTCGTATTTACGGTCGCGTTGATTCATCCCGGCGCGCGAATTGATGTACATAATCTAGGTTAGGTGTCGTATATCGTTCTATAATGAGATTATTCATCTTTCCCTTGCTTGCGATTACGGTTGCGGTTGACAGACGCTTACTTAGGCTAGGTACTTAGCAGCTTACACGTATGTATACTTGTCTTTCTGCGGATGCGCAGACTCACGGACGTGTTGAGGCATGCTGTACGTAGGTGGCCCCGAACGCGCTGAGGCACAGCGCTATAGTGAGCACGAAAGGATAAGGTGCGGTGAGACGAAGTAAAAGTAATGGTAGAGATCCCGGTTTGAAGATTTAATGACTCAGAAGCATGTCACACCTGAAGTGGACGTGACGTGGTCCCGAGTGATGCAGAGCCACGGAGCATCGGATGCACAGACAGCAAAAGTCACTGCACGATGCAGCTACCGACAGGAAGCCGAGCCGAGCCGGTTCCGCTAACTGGGAGTCTGGGACGGACAGAGGCGCATAGGCATGTAGGTCGGGTGCACACCGTCTGTCTGGTCTGGTGATGGTAGCTAATTGACTGCTGAGACACCACTTAGTTCGGTTACGTGTTTGGTTTCTGTTCAATTGAATTTACTTATATCAAATTGATTGATTCCTTGCTCGGTTCAATACAGTTGATGAATTTCGTATTTTTTCTAGAACTTGGATGCTGAGAAATGCGAACGCAGCGTGTTCAGCACAACGGGTTAGTTCTGGTTACAATGCTAATGGCATACCTACTACCCACATGCATGTATCTACAACTGTACAGGATTGAACTTATTATACACCTGCCTCTTACGGCCTAAGGCATAAAGTACAGGGCCGCAGAAGGGCGGTGCATTATCTATTTGTTCTGCGGCGTTCGACACCAGGGCTTAGTGTTCTTCCCTTGCAGCTAACAGTATGTAGCACATCCGATGCTATACTTACGAGCCCCATCCTACTACGGTGAGGTATGGTATCACCCGTCGCCCGATGCCATACGGTCGGTATCTTACCTACCTCGTACATGGTCCGGTTCAGGCAACGGCAGACCCACTGGAACTTTTGCCTGGGCTAGGCACAAACGGCGTAAGGAAGACCCAGTTTGGTAGCTTGCTTTTGCTCGTAAAGCTCTTGATTTGACAGCCGCAATGCATGGCGAGACTGTCTGATATGTGATAGGTCGCCACTATACGATTTGTATTGTTTCTGTGTGGTTTTAAACTGCGATATTCATTGGTTTCTCGCTCTCCGCATTTCACGGAAAGATAGGTGCTGTGATGTAATGGCTTCTTTACGTAATCTTCTTCAACAGTATCTTCACTAATCAGAAATAAGCGCTCCCCGGGTGATATGAACTTCTTTCACATGTGGTGATTAATAAGCTCCTGTTAAACGGAGTTCCTAGCGCCAAAGTTGGATATGAATCCTAAATTAAAAATTTCTGTTTCCCTTTTCCCGCTTCTCTATCGCGGCTTCACGGATCTCTCCCGTACGGTGGATATGTTAGACACTCACATCATCTCGAAGTGGAAGAGCAGATCCGGTCGGCGTGTGGAGTCATCGTTAAACGACTCCATAAATCCGGACCGAAGCCCCTCCAATCCCCAATTATTTTTTTTTAACTCACCGCCAATAGTTTCTAAGTCGAAGGCGAGGAAAAAAGAATTCTAGACAGAGGGTTACTTGAAGAAAACTACAAAATAAAAGGAGGAAGAAAGCTTGGATACCTTGATAGAAGGCGCTTAGAGTTGAATTGAAACATCACGATGTTGCAGACACAGGCGTTTCAATTGAAATACTAACTCTGCTATCTGGGTCTGACTGAATGGACGATCCACAAAACAGAACCCTTTGACACCTCGGGGTTCAAAGTTAAAGCCGAAAGCGCGAAACTAGAGTTATCAGTAGATATGGATTCTTCTGTCTGATACGGCTAAGGCTAATTAATACCTGCTCTCGAGCATGTCAATTGAAAAGACAACGAACGGGTTGGGCTGTTACGGATGGCGTCAGCTCATTTGATTCATTTGATTTGAGTGCCTTAAAAGAAATATTTTAAGGAAAAGTAAATCCAAGAGTTTCGAAGGCAAAAGGTCGGAATGAAACTATTCTAATCGCCTCCGCAGAAGGATGTTTGTAGCTTTAAAACACTTGATCTTCGCTACTAAGACGGCCGTCGTCCGCACCTTATTGCCTATCCTACCTACCTGCAGTAGCAGAGAGTTCGGCAAATAACCCGCATCCGCACCCACATATGATACCCTTGCCGCATCCTAGCTTGGAGACTTCTGCTTTGCCCATTCCCAATGCGAGTACGCTGTGGGTAGCTCTCGGTGGGCTACGATGCGAGGGGAAAGAAGGCACTTTAACTCCGTTCAGGACTTTTTAACCGAAGAAAAAAGACTTCCTCTTTTAGACGGTTCAAGAGGTTTACTATCTGACTAACCTAGTACATATGTAGGCATTGTAGATACAGTAGTGGGTATTAACTGGACTAGACAGGACTGGACCTTTGCAGGTAATAAACAAAGGGAAAGGGTCCGTTTTGAAAACAGGCACACACATGCATACTAGTTAGGCACGTATATTGTAAGGTTATGTAGTCACTTTTACTTTACTAATCCACAGTGCCACTATGAACGAGACAGGGGTGCATTCTGCGTCATAGTCCGCCTTTAAGATCTAAGCTTGCTCGCAGAAATTTCCCCTTGGGCTTTTCTTGATGAGACAAGCTTTCCATGCATACGTAGTATACCAACTCGCCAGCCCTTGTCTTTGTTTGTGACAAGTCGGTGATCGTAAAAGCCAAGCATTGCGACGCAAGCTACTCATCGATGCTCATCATTGCTGTTGCTCGTCCATTTCGCTGACCAGAATAACATCAGAGCTTGAGCTTTCCCCGCAAATTTGTTAAACTAGCTTGGGAGCTAGGCGCGCTTTTACGAAGAGCCGCGAGTTTACTTGCTTAGGGAGGGCGTTGAGGTGCCCTTTATAGCATATCGTAAGTTATGACCGAGTCAGGAGATCTGGACAAGGCGGGGCAGCAGCATGCCGAAAGAAGGGGGCCCAATAATATAGAGACTCGCGATTACGCGGTGGCTGCGACGGACAAAGAGATGTTATCATCGACAACGGCCACAGCAGACGAGACGGCGACCCGTAGCAGCGAATCTAGCTCGATATCGATAGGTCGTGCGTTAGAAGACAGTGACGATGATGGCCTGGAGCCCCTGGAACACCGTATATCACCCGCCCTTCAGGAGGTCATACAGATCCAGACGACGACGAGCGTAGGCAGTTCCGCGTCGCGACCGCCGGATTTCGAAATCGATTTTGGCGACGATGACGACCCGAGGTCGTGGCCCGTGTGGTATCGCGCCTGGACGCTGTTCTGCATTAGCTTCTCCACGTGGATGATCGTCCTGTATAGCACGACTTATACGTCGTCGATACCGGGCTTGATCAAGGAGTTCAAGGTGGAGAGCCAGACGGTCGCCACGCTGGGCGTGACCACGTATCTGCTGGGACTGGGATTAGGCACCCTTATTTTTGCCCCTATTAGCGAATTATATGGACGCAAGCCGGTGTACATCGTCTGCATGCTCATATTCACAGTGTTGATAATTCCTTCATGTCTGGCGACGTCGCTAACCGAGATCCTGGTGGTCCGCTTCTTCGGGTACGTCAGATCGATAACTTTATCCATCATTATCCGTGGCGTCCTTAATTTTAGTACCCGCTCGACTAACAGAGACCAATCACTTTTAGTGCCCTGTTCGGCTCAGCTATGATCGCAAACAGTGCCGGAACGGTCGTCGACATTTCGACAGAGGAAAATCGGGCACTGGTCCTATCGTTGTGGTCTATCGCTCCGCTAAATGGCCCCGTTACCGGCCCCGTCATCGGTGGCTTTGTGTACCAGTACCTCGGCTGGCGGTGGGATAACTGGCTCATCCTGATTCTGTCCGGCGCCGCTACCCTATCCATTCTGACCACCAAGGAAACGTATGCCCCAGCTATTCTGAAGGCGAAGGCGGAGCGGAGACGCAAGGAGACGGATGATGATCGGTGGTGGACTCGTTACGATTTGAATCTCACGCCATTCCAGCTCATCAAGGTTAATCTCGTTCGGCCTTTCGTGCTCTTCTTTACTGAGCCCATCCTATGGTTCTTCAACCTCTGGTACGTTCGACGCGCCATCAGCCAGAAAACCCCGGAAATCAAAATCCTGCATGACTTTGCTAATAGAACCGTAGGATTTCCATTGTGTACGGAATTCTATACTTGTGCTTCGTAGCATACCCCATTGTATTCAGCGAGCATCGCGGCTGGGGCCCAGGACTCACAGGCCTTTCCTTCGTGGGCATCGGCATCGGCACGACGATTGGAATCCTGGGCGAGCCCATCTGGCGACGAGTCATCAACCAACACCCGAAGGATCCCGCAACGGGGAAAGTCCCGCCCGAAGCTACCGCGCGCATCCTAATCATCGGCGCGATCCTAACACCCATCGGCCAGCTCGTGTTTGCGTGGACATCGCTACCCGTGACGATCCACTGGGCCATCCCCATCGCTTTCGGCATCCCCTTCGGCTTAGGTAATAGCTTCACCTTCATCTACGGGTCTAACTACCTGGCGGGCGCGTACGGCATCTACTCTGCATCCGCACTCGCGGGCAACGCCTTCACACGCAGCATCTTCGGCGGATTATTGCCGCTGGCCGGTCCGAAACTATACGAGACGTTAACCCCGCAGTGGGCGGGCACGTTCCTGGGCTTGCTCGAGGTCGCGCTGATCCCCATCCCTTTCATCTTCTGGCGCTATGGCGAGAGGATCCGCGCCAGGAGCCCCGCAATTCGCAGCTTGAGGGAGGATCAGGAGAGGATCGAGCGCAGGCTTGAGAAGGCGCAGAGGAGGAAGGAGAGATTGCAGGGGAAAGTCGTCGAGGAGAAAGAGGACGAGAAAGAAACTGGTGCGCAACCTGTGGTGAAGGAGGAGACCGTGTGAGGCAGGGAAGGCTGGAAGGGTCTCGTTGAAAAATAGTAGGATGTGTATTTTCTTTTAATACTCATTGGGATGGGGCAGGCTTTTCATTTTTCTCTATGCATATCCGGAGTTGGATGTGACTTTAATTTTTTTGGGGAGGGCGTTTTAATGCTCTCTTCACGTACGGTATTATACCCTCCTTTATTGAGAGCCTGTATATAGTCATTTTAAGTTGTATCTTTCGAATAATATCTTGACACGTAACTCGACCCGGTTTAGTGTGTCGGTTTGCTCGCCGCATCACCGGTATCGTGACATACTGTTGTGCGTCGTATTCCCCCGTACAACCTAGTCGCCAGTTGGATTTCTACGAGAACTAGGGCTTAATGTGGGCAACTTGGCTAATTAAAAGTAATAGGTGATTGGGTCTTGTTTGTACGCCAGCGAGCTAACAAGGCAGAACCATAATACGATGGCCTTCGGGGTATTGTTAGTTGCCACGCAGGCAATATCTACAGAATCCGTAGCCTTGGAGGCATCGTACTCACTAACGAATACAACGGTACCAACATCTTTCCAACTTATACTGGGGATGAGCATCCTGTAATTGCGGAGCCTTTGGTACGCAAGTAACACCACTCTAGAGACGGATTCTAGAGACGGATCGGCAAAAATTGCAGAGATACATAAGGAATGAACAGGCAGAATGAAAACACCACACCATCAGCGGCGAGGTCAGAGATATGGTAGTAATAGCCAATAGTTGAGGGCAAATATCTAACCCGAGGGGGGTGGTTGCGGATCCACACCTGACTGCCCTTGTACAAAAACCTTCATTCTTCCTTTTCGCTACTCCTTTGAAAAAGTAGGTGGTATGAGCAATATCGGATGTCGAATGTCAACGTTTGCTGTCCTAGTCAGCCTGATCAGAAGACTCCCCTTCTCATTCTAGGGAATACGGTTGCAGAGGAAATCTGTACGTTGTGTCTTCACGGGTAACCTGTCCCTCCCGCCACTGCAAGATAGCCAGCCCTTAAAGACGTGGGCAGCGCTATTTGATCCCAACCCACACCATTGGAGCTGGGGAGCCCACAACTTAAATGGGCCTACTGATGACCAGTATACTGGGCGTGGAATATATTTGTGCGGTTACTTTGATGTGCCGCTTGACTACCTAAACCATTCGGACCCCCGGATTGCGCGCCTCGCTGTACCAAAATTTCAGGTCTCCGGTCTCTCTCGCATTGGTAGTCATGGGTCGACTTTGACGAGCGGCAAAAGTAAACGCACTATCGTGGTTGAGCCTGGCGGTCCGGGAGCCAGCGGAACATTGCAAGTTTGGCAAGAAGGAGAAACTATTACTGAGCGTTTCAGTAGTGGGCAGTTCGACGTTTTCGGATGGGGTCCCCGTGGTGTAAATAGCTCCCTTCCTACAGCGTCATGTTATCCCCATGTTGAAAACATTCACCATTGGTCACTCTTGACAGGACAGTATCGAGAAACTTCCGAGCCTGATCCGGTGCGACAGCTTAAGATCGCCGACGCCATGAATAACGCTACTTTCTATGCTTGCCGACAACGGCTCGGCGATTTTGGCCGGTTTGTTACTACAGCTTCGGTTGTACGCGATCTCGCAGAGATACGGAAAGCTCTTAATAAAGAAGAGTTGACAGCCTATTTTGTTAGTTATGGGACAGGCATTGGCCAGACCTATGCCAACATGTTTCCAAATAGTGTTGGGCGTATGATCCTAGACGGTCCTCAGTATGTTAAAGATCAGCGTCTGCTTGGCGGTTGGGGGTGGAAATCTCTAAATAACGTTACAAATCTTTGGCACGACGGCTTTCTGGGCGAGTGCGTCAAATCTGGGCCTCAGAAATACGCGTTGGCGTCAGGGCGTCAAGGCGGGTCGGCAACGTTGGAAGAGCTCGAGTCCCGTATGGGCACGTTGCTACACTCCGTCCTTGCTAATCCAGTCGCAGGATATACGGAATCGGATGGCCCTACTCTTATTACATATTCCGAACTAGTTGTACAGATTTACGTCTCTTTGTACGAACCGTCAACATGGCCAGCCACCGCACAGATGCTCTATGAACTTGAGGCCGGTAACTCTACACTGGCCGCTGCTGCTCTTGGATTACGATGGACTCACGCGTCTTCGACGCCATCTGCTATTGAGAAGCATCCGTCCGATGAACTCCCACACTTGGTCATCTGTGCCGATGCTTACGATGCACCCACACCGGAGGGAGGGCTTGTTTGGTGGGACCATTTATGGGCGGACATGACGCACAGAAGCTGGATCTCAGGTAATTTTCGATTCCTCAGCGTATTTCCCTGCCGTCATTTAAAAACATACTGGCCGGATGCTGCAGAGGTTTATTGTGGCGATGTCAACCATACATTAAAAAATCCGATCCTTATTATCGGCGTAACTTAAGATCCTGCGACGCCTTTGCGCAACGGGAAGAGGCTTCTCAAAGAAATGGGTCAAAATGCGAGGTTGATTGTCCATCACGGCTATGGCCACACTACAAGATGGGATCGCTCAAACTGTACGGATTCGTACGGGAAAGCCTACATTTTGGAGGGCAGTCTTCCCGAAGACCTGGAAATAAATTTTTATGCGAACGAGGATCCTTATTGAGAAAAGTTTCATGACTGGATTCCGTATTACTCAGTAGAGACAACAGCTCGGGCTCGATACTCCTGTGCCGTATACAGGATAGATCCCATGCCTTAACACTCTATTTAGTCAATGAATCTCGCTCGCCAATGCAGCTCATAATCCCGTCGTAGCCTTGGTTAGAAGTTAATTGGCCGGGTTTTTGTCTATGCTCATCTACCTGGTCCTGGTGCTCTGACCTCCATAGTGATAAGCCTGGCATGAGTCCTGCGTTTGGTTGTCCGAGGCAGCCGCTGCCCCAGAGCCGACCTCTCCCCCGGAGATCCAACTACCGTGCTGATGGCAAAAGTAGCCCCGGCCACAAGGGCATTTGAACCCGCCCCACTGTTCATATTCCTGTAGCCAAGCATCATGATCGTGTTTAGAAGCGGGGTCTAGCTCCGGGCGAGGGAGAACGCGGAGTCCAGGGAACGTATGAAGATTGTCCTTAGATTTTATGCAAAATCCATCATAACACTTCTCAGGGCCGGCGCCGAAGCTCATCCCGGTCTCCTGGTAGATTTCCTGGGCCATCGAATAGTATTTAGGGTGATCTTCTCGTAGTTAGCAGCTAGATCATACATAACAAGTATTATACATTAGACTTACCAAATGACTTGGAGCTTACCTGTAGCTTGGCGCATAGTTCAATAGAGAGAAATATTGGCAGCGTAACTGAGTCGCGTCGGGCTTTATATAATAGTAATAAGAAAACATAACATTTTCTCTTTCCGTGTGCTTTGGTATTCTCTTCCGTCTGCAAGGGGTGTGGGATGGTAGTTATTTAACAATTGCTTTCTGCCAGCTTATTTCATGAGGCGTTTGTTATAGCATAATTATATTGTTCTCAACAGTAATCCACTAACTCCAATAAATAAAATATTATGGATAATTAGATACGTTGAGTCATTATTTACATTATATCTAATAAGGAGGGTTATTTCTATCTGGAGCAGCCCAAATATCGGCATCGTAGTTCGCCTGCCCCATAACACACCCGTAAAGCGGAAGAAGTTCTTGGCAGTTGATACAAGGAAGCCTGTATGCGCCTTTAGGCGTCGCATTGCCAAGCTGAGGCGTTCCAAAGCCAGTCTGGAAGCTGTTCGATCCACCTACTGCGGGGATGGAAAGAGAGATGCCCCTGATGCCATTCATGGTTTCGTTTTGAAAGTAATGGGGCCTGGAAGGTATTAGCCGATATTAACGAAGGAAGGATAGATACAAAGTGAGACAGAATCATACGTGAGAGAAAGGTAACACTTACTGCATTCCGATAACACAATACGTCTCGGCACATCTGCCGAAAGGCGTGTGATCGGGTTTATTAATTTGTTGCTGATGGAGGTTATCAAGCTCATTGAGGAAACTCGCACTGAACCCCTGCCAGAGGTTACCCAATGCCTGGCCGACAGTCTGGTCGACAGCCGCTTGGCTAGCGGGATCGACTATCTGGAGCGCGAAGGCAGTATCCAGCTTCGTGTATATATGCGGCGCAATGTACGTCTTGATAACGCCCCTCCAGGCGGCTACTACGGCTTGTCCCAGGTTATTCCTATTATACGCGGCCGCGTTCAAGAACCGATCTCGGACGATCGTGCGCAGGTCAACCATCAGGGCCTCCTTCCACACGGCGTGACCGAAGACTTTGTTGAGTGGTAGAGCCTGGAGTGTCCCTGGCTGGTACTGGGGTAACATCTCGTAGATATTGATGACCGCAGTCTGCAAGTTTTGCGCGGTGGTTCGTAGCGGGTCTACATCACTGTCGAACTCTGCCGTGTCTTTCAGTTGCGACCATAACTTCGTGGCTAAGTCGTTGATCCTCCGAGGTGAGTACAGAGGCACGCGAGAATTAGGGTTAGCCAAGAGTAAAGCGGGCTCTAGAACATTTTGACGCCGGAACCTATCCAGCATCGACGCCGCGTTCGTCCTCTCGACCAGCTTAGACGGGATACCGCCCGTGATCTTGGCGGGCGTGGACCCGTAGACATATCTGATATTCTGGTTCGGTCCGTTGTACATGACGCAGCTCATTATGGGCAGGTCGGCGACGGCTTCCACGATCGTGAGATCAGTGTCGCTAACCCGGTCTCTGATGAACGCGAGATACAGACATCGGCAGTACAAGGCGGCGAGCGGGAGGTAGTAGTTCAGCCATGTCGGGTTGGCCGGTGGTATGGCAACAGAGAAGATGTAGCCTAGTGCGGTAGGGGCGTCTACAATTCGGAGCTGGTTCTTTGGCGTGTGTGTTCCAAAGTCCACGAGAGACTCGACTGCCACGATTCCGGCTTGGTTGACACTTCGGATCCGGACAGCTGGCTTCCATACATTGTTAGGCTGCCTATCTAGTGTCAATCCTGTGAACGAAACCCGGGCGAGGCCACAGAGCACATACATTAGAGGGAAGAAAGCTGTCAGCAGAGCCTGGACAGAGGTTACGTATTCTGTGGGAATCCCAGCGTTAGGACCAACGTTTGCCCTTAGGTCTTCGATCCAACGGTAGAACTAGGGGCTCGACGTCAGCCATGGCCTGAGATTGGTAGAAACCGTGCTGTTGTCGGCTGTACTTACCCGCAAAACGTCAGCTAGTACATCTTCAACACCGTTGTTCATGGTTTTGGCCATGAAATTGGCGTTTAGTACTGCCGGGCCGGCGAAGGCAGTAAAGCCACTCGCGACCCAGTCTTGAGTTGTAGCCATTGTTGGATGGATAGGAAAGACTCAGTTCGTGTATAGACGAGGTTATAATTGTCACATACCCTTTAGTTAATAAGACCGCAATATTTGCAGAATAATGCATGAACTAAATAGGAGCCGAAGGTAACGATAGTAGAGCTGTAGTCATCACCAGATGAGTTCGCACGACATCTAACTTATGGGGTCTAAGCTAGACCATTGCGATCAGTTCATCACCAAGCGTAAGCGCTGAGTGAAGTTCAGCTCACGATCCCTGTGACAAGTCCCTAGCATGATCGCATTCTGACAATCACCTACGATCGTGAGCTTGTGGCTATGAGCCTTGGAGCTCGTCACACCGCTGCCGGATAGGGCGCCTAGCCATGTTGGTGAATTACCGTTGCAAAACCGCAACGTGGTCCCCCTCAATCATCCGTCGGCTTGTGGTCAGACATGCATTACCGGCGACGCCGATAAACCCCGTTTCAGAAAGGGGGGCGTCAAGTAGGCTACTTTGGTCCAGCTGAACAGGGTCAGACTGTCCGGATGCGTGACTTGAGTGGGAGCTATCACAGTCGATAGGTGCGTTTTGGCTCGCTTGTTTGTCTGGGGCTACTTTAGATACACGTGGGTTGGTAAGGATGGTTATGTCAGGATAAAAACGGTGGCCAAAGGCCGTGCTCAGAGATTACATGTTATTATATTTCTCAATTACAGATGTACGTCCTCGCACCTGCTATTAGACGTAACACCCCGGGGTGGCGCCAGCCAAGAGTGGCGATGATGAACGTTGTGGCCGCCCAGAGGCTGGGCCTTCTTGGGTTCTTAGCCCCACATAGTAACCGTTAAATTATATGAAAACTTCAGAAACGGAGAATAAGGCATCCTCAAGGACATACATAACCATCGAACAATAGCTGAATCCTATGCTATTCATGCAGTAATTACATACATAATACAGTGATATCTCGCTTACATGATGCATCTGAAATCTGCCATCGCCATCGCAATACACTGTGCCTGCCCCAGCTGCTTTGAGCGAAAACGTGGGGTTGGCGGCGATATCAGGGTCTGGGCCAGGGTCAAGGGTCTGGGTCTGGCCATGCGCCACGCCCCCCTTTTAACCCGGTGCAGGTCGCCATTTAGGATCGTAGGGCTAAGCTAGCAACTTCGGGTGGTGAACTGAACCCGATACTCCAATGTTAGTCATTGCCAATATAGAATGAGTTTAAAGCTCGGCGTGGCATAATACAGTTCTCAGTGGGCAGCTGTACAGTTGATAAGTATTCAAACTTTAAGCCCTCAGTATCGACACCAGTTGTTGACTATCCACCATCTTCACACCGCATCAGTAATTCATCTTCTCGCCGCCGTTCAATATTCTCAATATGCCCGTAAGTTCGTCCTCCAACTCAAAGAAGCTGACGTTTAATTGATTTCATCGTGAAGGCTATTCCTGGCAGCGACCGAGACGCAAGCTCCGTACCTCCCCCAGCAGGGTCGTCGGCCAGTGCGGCCGATCCACCTCCGTCGGGGGGTCCAACTGAACCCAGTCACGTCGACTTGGGAGATCCGTTCTATAAGAGCTCTGCCTGGACGAACGACCCCAAAGAACTAGATCTCGATGTCTACTTTCACCCTCTCAAGTCCAACATCGGCAGTCAATTTGGCATTCCCAACTTACGTCCAGTCCTCAAGGAGACCCATGATGAGAGCTACCTGCTCATGGATGCCAACAAGAGATTCTACACCTGGAATCCGAACGATGGAAATCTGTATAGGGTCAAGGAGGAAGCGCTCGAGCTGAAGGATGCTGCGACTAAGATGATGAACGGTTTCGGAACTCGGGATGTAGAGCAGATGGTCAACCCCGCCTTTATTCGTAGATAGTCGTGTTTGTTTGAGGCCAAAGCGATAATCGAATGAGCCTGTAATAATCGCTCAGATGGCACATGATAATTTTCTCTTTGCAAATCAATAATGTGTGGCTCTATTCCAAACATAGCGTGAGTGAATCCCTCTTCGATCGTCAGTAGGAGCTTTTACACCAACGATGCGTCCCGCGTGATGAGTCAGATTGGCTGTATTGCAGCACATGCAAAAGAACCGACTGGGGAATGGCGTCTGCATGAAAGCGCAGTATAATCAAGTAGCGGTATCCGTGTTATGAGCGCTTAAGTGTCAATAGGCGGGACGTACGCGGAATAGTCCCAAGAGAGCTCGGTCGCCCACTCCACTAGCGGGCAACGGTGTTTTCAGCCACCAAGGAACATAATCCACATGCGGCGCCACGAGATTCCCAGAGCTTGTAAGCTATAGGATGCCATCACCGTGGGTCTTACAACCAAGCTAGATAGGCTATCAATCTCGGTTGGGTAGCACACTCCACAGACACATCTCGACCACCAAAGACGGCCTGTCCAATAGAACCACCATTGCAGACCAGAAACATATCTACACCTTGTGGTTGGTTGCAAACTGAGGATCTGACCACACATGTCTCATCACATGCTCGCGGCCAGCCCTGCTGGGGGCAATCGTTTCAGCCAGCCCTATGCAAACTAGCATCGAGAATACCGTGATTTCTCTACAGCCTAGTCGGTGTGATATTGACAAGTGTAGGGCTACACGCGGATCGAAGCCTCCGGTATAGCGGTGAAGCCGAACGATGCTAACGTTCGAAGACAGCTAGAAGGGAGCAAGTCGTCCGACAAGTCGCTCTAGACCTAAGCTGGTCATGAGCACTTGCAACGACTACGGACCGCAGAGGTGTTTGTTGAAAGTGATCGAGGAAAGGAGTCCAATGTACGGCTCTGTACTTGGCTGAGACCACGATAGGAGATGAGTATAAAGTGGCAGTCTTTCCTCTACGATGAGTGTCTTGTTCACTCGAGAACATCATCACCACAGCTATCTACTTCTCTCTTGACCTCAAGCACCGTCTTCTTCTCTTCCAACTTCCTGAAACAGCTACCTCATCTCTCTACCAGCCCATCTTCACAATGAATAGCTACACCATCACCATCCAGAACAACTCCGGCGTGTTCAAGAACTACGTCCTCTTCACTGGGAAGCCAGAAGTCACCGGCCAGGTGCAACCCCAGATCTGGTCCAACGTCTTCGCCACAGCCCCGTGCGCCGCTGGCAACGTGGCAACCTTCACCATCTACAAGCAATATGTGGCACTGATGGGCACGTCCAGCGGCTCTCCGAAGACCGGCGTCACCGTATCAGTTTCTGGTACCAAGGCAGTCACGCTCGGAAAGGTCAACGACAACGGGTCCGTCACCCCAGGCTCCTCCGTCAACTACATTACCAACAATGTTGGCACCGATGAGAACCCCCAGTTGGTTCCATCTCTCAGCCCCAACTACTTGGATGCCGCTGGGCAGCCCAACGCCTTCGAGATACAGACAACTGGTCCATTCACTCCAGATGATGCCTCCCGGGGTAAGTAGTAGTCTATTCTTCGGCTGTGGAATTGGTGTTTTCTAGTCGTACTGACGTGATCTTTCCACAGGTAATTGGATTATCGGAGTTGGCGGTTCAATCAACGGCGTTGCCGGGCCTGCTGCCGTCTTTGCTCCAATTCCTAACCAAAGCTACCAGGTCAAGCCCATCAACCAGTTCTGGGTTACCTCCGGACAATACGTCCAGGGCGCTCTTGTCGACTACACCATCGTTACAAACGGCTCGCACAAGGTTGATTTCTCAACACCCAGTGCTAAGCCCAGTCTTGTCATCAACAACACCCCGACTGGCAAGTTTGTGGATATGGTCTAGTAAGAGCGGGCGCGAGACAAGAGTTCCAGTCCAAGATGCTTGAAGGCAAAGGCGCGCTGATGTACACTCAACTTCTTGTTCTTTTTTGATGGTCGTGGCGGTGATGCTTTCTTTGGGGGTTTTCGGTGACACTTGGATTACGAATGATGTGGAATAGCTAGTTGCAATTGGCATAGGTATCTCCTTATATGCTGAAACACTCGTGACTTCATATCTCATAACCTTGGCTTGATGGCAACAACAGTTAATTTGCCTCGCTCATCGTGCACCAATCCGACATCGTTGGACGGTAGTTGGTTGAAGTCAATCATGCAACTACTTGTCTCCAATCCTTCGGGAGTCGCGTCTCGAGGGTTGAAAGTGCCAATAGCAACGTAGAAGACGTTAGACGGCATGATCTGGTAGCTCGTGTTGGGCGCGGGGCAGAATAAGGCGAAAGGGCCAACGTCTTTCACCATTTGAGGGGTGGTTGACACCCCAAAGCCGACCACATAACGACCTATGGGAATGCGCAAGTCAGTACGTATCTCAAAGAGACCTGCTCACGTAGATGTGTACCTTGCTTCGCTTCTTTGTACGAGAAATCAGTAGTCGTTCTTAGACAGAAGCACCCCGCGTTCCCCACAGGTGCCACAGATGCGCCTCTCTCAAACGTTGGGCTGCTATTGGTGACCTGTACATTGCACGTCGTGCCCGGGACGGTCTTTCCATCGTCCGCGGTATGTCCCAGAACGACGGCCTGCTTGTCGACAATCTCCTTCTGCAAGCCATCATCAATCGCGTCTCGATTGATAGCCCCACAGATGGCATACAGTTCTGCGCTAGGCATGGTGAAGAAAGCTTGGCCGCCGTTCCCCGGTACGCCCTTGAACACCGTGATGATGTCGTTGAAGACTGGCGTGGTGACTGGCGTGATGGTAGGCTCGCCAGAGAATAGCCCGTACGATTGCATCACGCCAGACTTATTGGTGACCGTGATGGTCAGGAGCCCTCTGCTGGACGGAGGTTCAGAACTCATTTTGCGCTATGAATTTCAGGGGAAAATAAGGCCCAAGAGATGTCTTTCTTCTGAGATCCTGCCACAACATTGAGGGAAGAAAATAAGCAGGATCTATACTGGTTAGTAAAAAGGTAGATTCGTCAGCCGCATGATCTACCTCCTACATATTGGAACGGCCTGGACCCGATCAGGTTAGATGACCAATAAAAAGAACATTCAGCTGATAGCCTAAAGAAGGCAAGGGGAAGACAGTGTGATAATTTATAGACACTGTAAAAAGGTGGCTATCTTTTTACATATTCGTTTAACCGTTAATTCCAGGTAAGTGCTCTAGGCCAGGGGGCCGTACGTCATCTTCACTTCGAGAACAAGGTGTAATGCCGTTAGCATTGGACGTTCACTCACTTCATATATGAAGCATCTCTATATGCTCTAACTTATCGTTCCCTAGGCCTGCCGCTGACCAATCTGAGGTTAGGTGAGCATAAGCCACCGCCTAGCTTCCAAGCGTTCAAGGCCGAAGGCATCAATGGTGTTCGGAAGAAGTCAAAGATGCCTACCAAGCGCATCGTCATTGTCCTAGCTGCGCAACTGCCGTTCCTTTCTTCCGCGGCGGCAGATTTTCCGACCCCTGGTGTGTTAGATACGTGGATCTGCCTCACGAGCCAGCACGCGCAATCCTGTGATTTCCTACTGTAGTCATGAAGTGAAAGGCCCATTCTGATCCTCTGGCAACACGACTCCTTCTCCATTCATGATATGCCCAATCGTCTTATCGACCTCGAACAAAGCCCTTGTCATCTGTAAACTCCTCTTTGCGCCTGAATAAAACGCCAAAGCTATCGCTCGGATCGCCTACATCAGTGAAATCGGGCACGAGCTTTTCGGCATTGGTGTAATGTACCCTAAACGCATACTAGGTATTGGTTTCTGGTCAGCGTGCACGAAAGGCTCGGTCTAGAAGGGACAGTACCACAGGGTGACGGTGTGGTCTTCAGCACTGCGCGCGTCGACGATGAGCGTGAGACTCCCATGTAGCCTGTTGGATTTCTCATACTGCTCGATTGCTCAGGGACAATGGCGACGAGGTGTGTGATTTGTTGACAGTTTCAGCATCAGCGCGAGCATACGGGCTAGCAAGCAGTTCGAGTCATTCAGAGTGTAGTATGAATCCTGTTGTGGCCTTGAAAGATACTAAATCTTGAGATATTAGCTCTCACACATGCACGAACGCTTAGTCACGTGCTATATCAAACGTAATGGAGTGCTGCGAGAATCTATTTTAATAAGTGAAATTTCTAAACAGCCATTTTAGTCAAAACTTGTAGTAGATTGATGCTGTGCTGCGCGGGCTGAGATTGCAGAAGAGACAAAGCATATAACAATTACTGGTTCTGTCCATGGGAAACCACCTGACTGTAGCTAAACAACAAAGAGAAACAAACTTGTTGTTTGGGCACAACAAGTTTTTCTGTTAATTTCTTCTTCCTTATAAAATCCAATAACTAGTATCAGGCCAGAATGAAAGTAACATGTAGTAGAATGCAGCAGAATCCCTCAGAATCCGACAAGGACTTATGACTTCGTCTTGTCTACCTCTGCACGCAGGCCAAAAACACAGCGGCCCATATGGGAGACTAGTGACACAATGATACTAGAAATTTAATACTGCTGTCTGTCAGCGCCTAGTTGATACAGAGCATTAGCAGTTGCTGCACCCACGGGGGCTTCATGAAGAGGTTGCGAAGTGAATGGTATGTTTCTATTACTTCGTTGCCACTTTCCGACCAAGGATCACCTCGTCCTTCCATGGCCTTGAGACCTGCGTCCGCCAAGCTACCTGGTCAAAACACCAGCCCATGGTAAGAGAGCCGGTACTGCGCATATATGCCCACTGGGGGTCTCTGTGCCTGTCGTGTTACCTGCCATTCACGAGTCGTTCACCGCAGTGCTGACAATGGTAACAGCACGGCTATTCAGACCTCACACCATCTCAAAACCCCTGTCGTCATGTGCGACAGGTTTGGTTTGTTTGCTCTGGATAACCCACAACTCCAGCAACCTTGGCCATTGTCGCCATTATTCTCAAGAGACTCATGCAGCTATTAAACGAGCGGGCATAATGAGAGACCCAGAGATACTTATTCATAGCTAGGGCTTGATGAGCCGCTCGCATACAGTCGCCGCCATTGTAGTACTCACTATAGCGGCCAGCCCTAGCGGCCACCCAGTGAATTTTGGTTTCAATGTGCTGGGCTTGTTGTTCATAAAGTTCGGTCCCCCTCCACAACTTTTTTTCTTCTCTTCTTTTCTTCCCCATCAGTTTGTTTTGTTATCGGAGTAGACTGAGTCTGACAGTATACCTCAACCGCAAACCTCTTCTGCAATTCTTGATAGACCTTCACTCATCAACTATTGTATTCGATTCTTAAACCACATAGGCATCCTCGACTTTGATTCATGCTCTGGTTTTATACTTTGTAGTAGCTACAAGTTCACCATGTCAGCGCCCACCCAGGAACTCGGAGAGAAGTGGTACGAGGCCTCTATACAACTGGGCCTCACGTCCAGTTGGATAAATATCTCTAAGAACATGTATAATCGTCTTGGTGAGGTCGGCCAACAGTACTTCAAAGACCAGGCAACGTAAGTTTTCTTCCCTATAACTACGTGTCAATTCTAACCCTGGTTCTACGTTCAACGACGGAAACTTAACTTTCTCTCTCCTCTCAAATGAACTCTTCTGATGCGGTAACCGTCACGTATAGGATGCGCATTGGAAAACCTGCAGAGTTCTTTCTCGACGGTTCGAACATGAACCGCATCTACCTCGCGAACCGCGGCGACATGGAGGATACTCTCTTTCACCGGATCATGCTTGTCCATGGAATTAAAATTCCAGTTGCCTACCCGATCCTCGAAGAGACCTTTAGAAATATGGTCGATCCCGGTCCACAGCCATCCATTGGCTATCCAGTCGCACCGGTCAACGGTCAGATGCCGGCTCCCGTGCTTGGCTTCATACCACAGTACCAGTCTCCGAGAGCGGGATTTTCCATAAATTCCCCAGCTCAGATGGGCTTTCCAGTCGCCTCTCCAACCAATGCGAACCGGATGCAGCCCAACTACCTGGTTAATACGAACGCCAGCAACTTGGTCAACGAACAGGCCACTCATCGGGCTCCGCAGAATTTGCCCGAAGGTCCTCGAACCCGAGAGGAGCAGTTGGCTTTGTACAACGGGATGAGGAGCAAGCAAGGCACGACGGCACCAAAACGGAATCGCAAGGGCCCCGTTACCAAGAGCGACCAGCCCAAGCGCACAAAGACCAGTACTCCAAGCACTGGAAAGACTACAAGGGCGGCGAATACTCTCAGTGGAGTCGGACGGGGAGTTCACGCGAATCCGAACCTCCATGTTCCGACCATGCCACAAGTCTACAATTCTTATGCAGTTCCAAATGGTTTCGCGCACGAAAACATCGGCTCCCAGATGCCCTTGCCAGCCTCTAATGATTTCGGACCGCAAAACGCCGGCCTCCAGACGCCTCTGTCGGTGCTCAATCGCCCTCTTCCTCCTCCGCAACGGCAGCGGCAGGGTAACACCATCCAAGCACCAACTGCTGCAGAGAACGGTCTTGAGCAGGCGAATGACTCCAACCAACAGTCTTCTGCCGTTGGGCCTGATGTCCCGAACAAGAGCAAGACTTCAACATGGACCCGGCCTTCTTCCAGCCCCAGGAGAATGCGAATGAAAACCAGGAGACGAGAATTCCTGATTTCAGAGAATTGGTAGCCGAACTGGAGGCATCTCGGCGTGCAAATGTGCCCGAGGACGAGATGATGGACCCCCAGAATTAAACGGGCCGCATTTATGTATAGATTGTTGTCGTAGGATACCGCGACTATATATCCTATTTAGTACGTCTTTGGAGGAGATTGGGACGGCTGCCACAGTTTTTGATAACTGACTTTGTATGCAGTCTGACCGTGACAACGACGACCCTGCGCTTGCTGTTTTCATAGTACTTATAGTTTTAGGGTTAAGGTGTTACAGCAATATGATACCCTTTGCTTTCCTACGTCGAGAATTGTATAGTTCGATGCCGCAAGTCCTCTCAGGTATATGATGCCTTCGTCTACTTTCGGCGTTGATCTGAGTCAACGTATACAGCTATTATCATCATCATCTTGGTTTCTTTCTTCTAGAGATATATATCGTCGATATCGACACGGCAATAGTGTTCCTTTTTGCGTTCTCTTTCTCTATTTCTTTTTCTTTTCCCTTTTAATTTCCTTCTCCCTTTTCCCTTCCTTTTTTCTTTTTTTTTTTCGTGAGACCATCCGAGTCTATTAACTTCAATATCCCGTCAAGATAACTCCTCATAGCCCGTATGAAGTTGAACTGCTTCGCCTATTTAATTATATAGGGGTTCAAGTTTTTATCGGGGTTACAGACTACTAAGCAGCATCACAACCGGATGCTCAACATCCAGCTTATATACCGCTACTACTACAAGCTAATTATGATGTACATAGTTGGGTACCAAGTTGCACTATCGGGCCATACACACTAGAGTGTATCTTGGCACGTGAGAACGTGTCTCAGAACACGGTTTCTGTTAGACAACTAGGTTCGTGTTCTGATACGAGTACCCTACTCACCCTTCGAGAATCGTGAAGCTATGGCCTTATGGCGGAACTATTGCCACGTCACTGACAATAACAGCGCCATTGTCAGACTCAAGGGGAGCAACTCCTAAACAATGGTCACCTCATGACAGACACTTCACGCCCCCTGGTAGATAGGTGTATCTCCCCGCCAACACCACGTTAACACCGCGTTCTACGCGTGGTTGTTAGGACCCACTGTTGACTGCCCTCGCCACTGAGCAACCATAGGCAGGCAACGGGCCGTAGAACGCCTATAAATTAATCCATACCCCCCATTCTAAGAGAAACAAATCAATCGGTACCCCTGGGCGAAGCTGTTGTTCTTGAAAACTCCAGCTGAGCTTACTTCGCGATCTCTACACTTACGAAGTCCTCTACGCTCATACTACTCTACTCTTACACATTCTACGCTATATACATTCACGATGTGGTCGACCATGCAGCAGCCGGATGTCAAGTTGCACCACCTCTGGAATGAGGCCTCTATCCAGATCAGTGGTGCGAACTCTGTGATCGCTATCACTCTCTCGACGTTCACCAGCCTGGGACAGGGTGGCGAAAACTTCTTCAAGGCTAGAGCAAGGTACGTCATTTTCTCCTCGTCTCTCACCAAGCGTGATCGACTGCGCCGAAATATTGTCTACGCATTTTCTTTGTTACCCGTACAGCCAACTTCCCAATACTCAGTTATGTGCGAGCACAACATCCCAAGTTATCCTCATTCATAATGCTTTCTCATCCCACCGAAGAGTCTTGAAAAGCTCCACACTTTCAAGGGATTCGATGGCTTGCTAACCATACTTCCTAACAGCCTTTTATTAAAAAAACAGACCGAGTTCCTATCCGATGATAGTCACTTTTACAGGATCTATCTCGCAAATAAGGACGACATTCAGAAACAGATCTCTTGTGATATCAAGGCGATACCAGGTGACCGGATCCTCAGGGTCTTCCCGAGATCAGTGGGATTCACTGGACAATCGCTCCACGGTCACCCCCACGCCTCACTCGGCCTCAGTCCTGCCCACGCCGGTCCTAGTGGTTCAGGCTCCGGCGGGTTTCAACAGAGGATATTCGCCAGCAAGCCAAACAGAGTCATATATCCATCCCCCTCGATCAGCCCAAATCCCATTTTGGGCCGGGCACAGGCCGGAACCAGCGCCGCAGCTGCCGGTAAGTCCAATTTCCGAACCCTGGAGCTCCCAACCACTTACCACCAATCAGTACCAAACGGCACTCGGCAATTATTCGCTGGCCAGTCTAACCGGATACCTAACCTTGCCAACCAGGCAGGTTCCTCCTCTGGTGTGCCGCCGAACACAGAAAAAACAACCAACCGGAATGGTGCTGCCGTCAATAACGGCAAAGGGAAACGGAAGCGCCAGGACCACTCCCTCGCCGGCCAGGGCCAAGAGGAGGGCTAGGATCCCTCCACTTCCTTGGAAAAGACGAAGAAGGGAGACGGTAATATTCCCCGGCACCCGAACGGTCCCACAATGCACCGAAACCTCCAGGAGGGGCAAAATAAGCAGAACACACCCGGTAATGAGAACGGCAACGTCTGTAAGTAACATGCTACTATCAGTTTTCTCAGTCATACTTGAGATTAACATATTTATCAGCAACGAGAGCCAGAACTCAATTCCAGCCGGATAGGGCCAATAAGAGAGCCAGGACGGCTCATCCAGAGCAGACACCTACTCCGGCCCCCCAAACTGTCTTGGATCTAGTACAGCCTCAGCAGCCTCTCCCGAGGCCAAGTCAGTATGTTCCGGTTGATAGTATTCCACAGGCTTCGTCCCAATCTCGACCTGCTCTCATGAGTCCACCTGCTGCCCCTGCACGGGTTCCTCGACAGCTCCAAGCCGGCGGGCCCCAGCCATCGCCGGATGCGGCCAAACAACAAACAGAGTTCCAGCAGCATCAGATTGCCATACGAGAGCAACCCAAACGCGAGCTTCAGCCCGAACAGCAGCGCCGGCAAGAACTCGAACGGCAGCGAGCACAGGCCCTTGAGCAAAAGCGTCGGCAAGAGGCTCAACTCCAGGAAGAGCAACGGCTGAAAGAACTCGCGGAAAAACGTCAACGCGAGTTAGCCCTGGAGCGGGAACGCCAAAGGCAAGCCGAGGAGCAGCAGGTGCTACAAGAGAAAGAACGCCGCCGTCGACAAGAGCAACTCGAAGCTCCCGAACAGGAGATCGACGGGCTCTTCGACGGAGAGCTCGCTCAAGGCGATGACGAGTTCCTCCCTGTCGCTCAGTCTCCCTCGCCAGAGCCCGAGAAGCCTCAAGAGCTTGACGAACGGGACCAACAAGCGATTGACGACCTGTTTGGCGACGGCCCGGAGGACTTACAAGAGCTACTAGCGGCCGATACATCTTCGTCACTAAACCCCGAGAAGTCCCAAGAGCTAGACAAGAAAGCTCAAAATGAGACTGAAGCTGATCAACCCCCCGAGGATGACCTCGTAGCTGAGTACCAGGAGCTCCTCGCAGAGGACCAGCCTCGATTACCTAAGGTTGAAGAACTACTTCTTGTTGACAACACTCAGGGACCGGCTCAATCTAAGAAACAAACCGGTGATAAATCTCCGGAGCCTAACGTTGATCGATCCCTTAAGGACGACCTCCTAGTTGAATACCAGGAACTCCTCGTAGAGGACAAGCCTCAATTGCCTGAGGCTGAAGAACCACTCGCCGCCGACACACCTCGGGATTTTGACGAAGAGAGTATTATCTCAGACGCAGATGACCCGTCTGACGATGAGAAGCCTCCGAAGAGAGACCCACTGGCCGAATATCTGGCCAAGCTTCCGAAGGAGGCACTGGATCCAGATTCCGAGTCGGATAGCGACGACTCGGAGGAGGAGAACCTCGAGCAGAAGCGACTGATACGGGAGGCTGTCCAGCTCTTCGCAGTGGAAGAGCGCTGTCGTCCAGAGGCTCCACCGGAGCCGGACTCCGATGAGGACGAGCCAGAACCTCCAGTCGTCAAGCGGGCACCGACGCGCACTCAGACGCCACCGCCTCAGACAGTCCGACAGCCACGGCCCGTGACACAGCCGCCGCCGCCTCGCGTACCTGTTGCCAGCAATCGTAATATGCAAAAACGAGAGTTGGACTCCTGGCGGAGCGTATACGACCTTCATAATGCTGGCGTCAACCTAAACACTGAGTACAGTGTGAGTATAGGCTTCGAGTTCGACTTTGACTAAGTCGGACTCGGGCTAGCGTCGCTATCTGTGAGCTTCTGGTTTGGTGCTCCCGGATTGCGCTTGGGTTTATATAAATGAGGAAATTGGGAATTGGGAATTGGGATTGCGAGCGGGCCGAGGAATGAGCGGACTGAGAATCGGGATTTGACATTTGAAGATACAGAAATGAGAAGGAGAATTGATGTTTGGAGTTTGAAACCTGTAATATTTTATGTATCGCTTTTTTTCATGTAATTTTTCATGTATGGCGGACTCTCTCGGGAGGGGTTTTCCTCCGTCACCTCATTTTCCACCTCCCACGAAGGGGTGGTTTTAGATGTTGCTTGGGAGGTTTTTCATCCCTCCAACCCAAAGAAAAAAAAAAGAAAACTAACTTGGGTTTCTTTGATAGTCGAGAGATGGGCGTATGTAGGGTGGTGGGTGGGCATGTTTAAGATACCCTTTGTCAGTTTCGTTATGCTTGACAGTAAATTGATGGGTTAATTTCTAATACGATATTTATGTTTTCCGTGATTGTTGCCGTGATGTAAATATCATATTCGCCATACATAAACACTTAGCATTGAGTTAAGGCATGGAGACACTAACATTTGGGTAGTTTAACAGGAGTTTCTGCGCATCTGCAAGCGTGGCTTTCCACCGGATCGCGAAAGTCGCGCTTTTTATATTGCCTTCGCTGCTGATTTGATCCGCGTCAATGTACGCGCCTATGCAAAAGGCTAATCCGAGGGACATGCAAGAGAGGTCCACGATATCTTCCATTTTATCGGCGATCGTGCCGGATAGTATCCCTTAGAGTTTCCTGATAACTGCCCTCCCATCAATGATATTGAGGGCGGGGTCAACGACCCGAAGATGATGAGTGAAGGCAGCGTCACCATGGTTAAGAGTCGTACATAACTCTTAGCATCCCGGAGAAAAAATCGCCGCCATTACACCATCATTACACCGCAAGGCTCATGAGCCAACTCAAGCTTTGTCGACATGGTTCCCAAGAGGCTTACATCGAGACTCGAAAGTAAAGTCCGTCTATATCATGACGCTACATCTTTATACCTCGTCTCTACCAGTTTACCCGCCCCCGGCCGAGATGAATACCAAGGCCAGCGTTTGAGCTGCTCGGGGATTAAGTTTTTATGAATAACGAACTTTCGTAATTCGTATTGAATCTATTCACCGAGCGGGAATAGCACGGAATCATGAGGCTTACTATGCACTGTATCCTTTCGGACCTTGAGATATCGGATCTCGATTCTTCGGGACTTGCATGCATATTATTCATTTATTATGAATGAAAAGGCATCATCCTCAGTAGATGGTTTATAACATTTTACTAATTCGTTATTATTTACACACCGCAGAACATACCGTTTTATGTCGCTTCGGCACGAGTGGTGTCGCTTCCTGTATTCTGTATTCACTCTTACCACACACTTCCAATCTGTTGGAGATAGAGTCTTAATGTTACATTTTTTAAAATCTTTGGGCGATGAATGGCTTTGACGCCGTGATGGTGTTCGCCCAGAGCCCTGCCCTGGTCCTACTTCTGGGTTCTAATAAAACTTTATTGAGCTTGATGGTGTTACACGTACCATTTATCCTTCCCGGTCTACTCTGTATTCCTAGGGCCGGGGGGAAGCGTAAACACAATAGGGAATCCCAAAAGGAGCCCTATGTCGCTCGTCAACCTAGCCATCGCTTAACCACGAGGCTTTCATGTAGCCTGTCTTTTCTAATCCGTGGCTAGGACTCGAGCCACACTTACTAATATTCGCTACGGACTATGTTACCAGCCAACAACAATGTCCGAACATATATCTCATCTCATACGCGTCTACGAAAGTCGTGTCTGCGCGAAAAGCACAATTTTAACATATCATTGAATCTTAATGATCAGACGCAGGTATTGCGCATATAGTTGTCATCAGCCTGAGTTTTACCGAGGTTCTGCATGGTCAAAAATCATATTAATTGTTGAATTTCTCGAAGCACTTTTGGCACCTTTCACTGCAACTTAACTCCTACCTCACTTGCTCTCCCTAATACTCCCAATGTTTAAAAAGCGCGCAAATAACTAAGTGAGGAAACAAAAGATGTGTTCCCTCAATACAATCACTCACCAGTCAAGTACCATACGCTTCTTTCCACTTCACTTCGCTTCACTTCATCCTCACCGCCCCAACTCAGCTCCCTTAATCCCCCCCTCCGAGTTCTAGGGTACGGTAACAATCCTAATACTGTACCTTAGGTAGGCACCTAGAACAAGCCACAAGCACCTACCTATGCATGCAATATCCGTGGCGTCCAACCAGCCCAACTGCTACCTACTTGTGAGCTGGCCAGAGAATGCATACCCCGCAAAAGACAAGGCGCACTTACATTTCCCCAATTCGGATAATTGGAGAAAAACAAATACACCAACTTGAAGGTGGGGAGGGGGGAGGTAAGATAATAGTATGGCTATGACGTCACAGGTCGACCTCGTCAATTCTTTTCCCGTCTTTGCCGTGTCGAAGATAGGAGTGTAATAGATAAATCAAAACACAATATAAAAATAAATTATGGAAAACGCAATAATTGGGAAATATTTTCGTCTATAGTAAAATGGTTTAAGATATCTGCGTCATTAGAGACAAATCTACAGATGTATACTTACCGGATTGTCGGGATCACACATGTTAAACACCGGCAGGGGGAGGGTAGAGTTAGGGTAAGGTTAGGTCAGGGTAGGTAGGTAGGTAGGTACCTAGGTAGATACGTGCTTCGCGACGTTGTGTCGTACAGCATCACGCGCAGTATATACTTACATAGTACTTGAGGTTATAGCAACATCACATAGATATGAATAAAAATACGACAACGCATAGCACGATGTAGTCATTCTTTCGTAGGCTTACTCACTTACATCTAGTGACCAACTTACCCTTGTAAGCTCCCTCCCTGCAACCCGCGGCGGAAATAGGCAATGGCGCTGATCCCAAACTAGCCAAAATGTGCCTGTCCGTCGATATACGTAGACTGCTTCCTATCTCCATATCCGTGTACATATCTCCCTATCAATACGTAAGTAAGCAGAACAGCAGACAGAAGATAGAACAAAATGCGATTCCGACAAGCCGATTCTACCCAAGAAAAGCCAAGACGAGGGGTGGATGGCCTTGGGTGGGATGGGGGCGTTCATTTCCGCAAGTAGTAGCATTTCTTGTCGATCGTTGTGGATGAGTCCCAGACCCAGTCGAGTCGCGACGAGCCCGAGTCGGTTTTCTCGAGAACCTTTCGGTCGGGTCCTCTCCGTCTCTCTCTCGCCCACCAGCCCCAAAACAAGATGAATAGACAGACATAACCTAGGTAACTGTCAACGCCACAGGTCCATGAGCTCGTAATGTATTTACCGGTTTTTGACTCTGTATGCGTGTACCTGGTACATACATCCAAAGGTCAACACACACATAAGTAGACACATACTTGCTGTATGATAACATACAGCGAAGATCGCAAGAGGGCATATGTGGCTTTGCCCAATCGTTAGTCTACGACAAGGTGTCGCGCGAGGCTTGAACGGCAGCACCACCCGGATCAGAGTGGCGAACAGCAGACTTCTCGCTCGTATAGGTTGGATCATCCTCGGGGAGAATTTCCCTATTTCCATGATAAGGTGGACTATATGTAGTATGCAGGAGGTAGGTTAGGGTATAATAGTATTGTATAGGCATGTAGACTAGGTACTTACCAACAAGCAGAAGCAGAGGCAGAGGCAGAGGCAGAGGCAGAGGACGAGGGCAGGCACACGGGCAAGAACGTCTCTCTGTGTACCTTGAAGAGGCTGTGCCCGGATGATCTCGACTGCCTGATGGGGAAAGTATTCATCGGAATACAGTCTACTCATTGGCTCCAGGCTCGAGTTCGTCTCGCGTCGGTAAGTCTCTCGCCTAACTTGGGCATGTATGAAGTACCAAGCGGAAAGAGCTGTGGCTCATGAGGGGAGTGAGTGGCCAAGGCCACAGCCTAGGTTGAGGTTTTCTTCTGTTTCTTGCTAAACTAAGTATCGAGTACGCATACCTTGTTACCGATTTCTAATTACTAGCCACCGGGGCTGGCGAACCTATAGTGACCCCAGGTATGTCTTTGCCCGGCAAGGTCTCTTTTCCCTCATTTCGGCCCTTGTGGCTTGTAGGGGTAGCGATCGGCGGTACTGTCGTCGTACACACCAGTTGGCAACTACCCAATGAAGTGCAGCAGTCGTGCTCTTACCCCAGGGGCGTGATAGAAGTGATTATAGCTCATTACGTCGGACCTGCCTTTTGTCGTCGTTCATACTGTGTACAAACGGACGATCGAGCGAAAGAGAAAACGAGCCACAACAAAATTGTGGCGATATTGCAACCGATTCGAAAGGTCATTCTTTTTCCATTCTTCGTCCTTCAAGGCGCCTATTGGTTCGGGATTGATTCTGAGCTTGTTTAATGATGTTATGCGCGTTCAAACCAGTATTGTTGACACCTTCACTACCGTCGATCCCCGCGGTCTGAATATGTTTGAAAGCGGCGACAAGCCCGTCCCGAGGGAAAAGATAGTATGGGCGTCTAGACCTCTGTATGTGTTAAGAGTTTCGATAGCCGCATCAAACCCCCCCTCCATTCCCTCAGCCACTCTGTTGTGCTGGCCAGAAAACCATCCTTCCCAGGCTCTGATTGGAAGATCTCCGAGATGAGACATGCAGATAGTGTTGAGTATAATGTCGGTAATAGAATCCCACGTGGTGGGAGACGAGGCCTCCCATGAAACGTACTAAACTTCCCCAACATTGCAAAGAAGTCTAGAGCGGGCTGTCCAGACATTTGGCGACGAGTTGTACCTTTTTGCCCTCCTCCAGTAGCTATACTAGGTGCTCCCCCGTACCTCTCCATAGAAGGCCACGCACGCACAACGTGTAGTGTAACACGACTTAGAGAGTTTGGGATAGGGAGTAGGTGGTGCAAAGCCACGTATGTCGTCCGTTTATGCTTATCTATTCGTCGTGTGTGTACGTATACAAGTACATACGTACGTACAGTGGCAACACGGAAAGTCGCTACAATGATCAACTATTCTATGCTGTCTACTAATAGTAGGTACTGCCTAATATGGGTAATCGACAAAGGCATTCATGCAAAGCCGGGTGTCCGGCAAACCACGCAAAACACATGTGATCAACATTATCGGTCCGTAACGGTCCAGGCCGGGTTCCACTCGGCGCCCAAGCCTCCCGAAATGACAAGTTTATGCTAGGCACCTGGGCATGTACTGATGTAGAAAGGATTATTGCTCGATCGAAAAGCCATCTGTGGCGTAGCTTCACACGCTTCTCAAACAAAGCCACTCCCCATTTGCCTCATGTGATTCATTAGCTCATTAGTAAGCATCATAGAATCTAACCTAGAAACCCATTCGAGGTGGTATCACCAGAGAATGAAAGCAGCTGCAGCCCAGTGGCTAAGCCCACCTTGTTTACGACAGCACGAGGCAAGGCGCGCATGTAAGTTTACATATCTCAGCCCATACATAGAGCCGTAGAGCTTGTGGTGAGCCTGTGGTGAGTCTCCTGATCGATGCCTCAGTTGCTGCATTGCCAAGTCTCATCGCAGGGTCGAATGACGAGTGCAGCAAATCAACCATCCCTCGGCGGCACCAAAAGGACAAAGAACATCTATCCATAGAGGCTAGGACGCGACACAATATGGGGTATGTGGAAATATGGTGTGTGTCTTTGAAGAGAGGGCAGAAGAAACAGCCTGCCTAACCATGTGATCGGGACAGGGAAAAGTCAAGTCACACATTCGGAAGAAAGAAGGAAACAAATCAATTTGCCTCCCATCGGTTATCGGCGTCAGTGTGGCTGTGAATGGTACTATTGTAACTTCACGCCGGCCGAAGGGGGCCGGAGAGATTGATGCTGGTAGCCGTGCAATGTGTACAGGCTCCCAAGCTGTCCATGGCACAATCGGCTGCCACTTGAGGTTGCAGTTGTTTGACAGATGATGGTGAAGTCGAATAATGACCGATATACTAATAAATAGAATAGTAGGGCGCGGATCCTTAACCACTGTCTGTGTTGACATCTATCAAATGTATCAAACACAACAAGCCGTACCATTAACATAGACACTGGTCTTTGTGGTACGTCCTAGCACCAGTGCATGCCTCAGAAGAATGAGCACCTATCTCGTCATTCTATAATCATACGATAACTGGGGTTATCAAAGACTATTTTGAATTTTCCGCGTTACAATAGACATCGGTAGGTAAGGGCGTAAAGGTCGTGGCTTGCGAGATCACGCATCCCAACGGATTTCATTGGTGGTATCAGATGAGATATAAGTGAGGGGTGCGTACAAGCTATGCCTAAATATTTAGGTAGCTGCGTCGCAGTGGTTTAGGAACTCTGGGTTAGTGATATGCTGATAGCATCGTTCGACTAATGTTGACAGGAACAACCACTTGTAAGACCTTCAGTATTTAGGCTTGGCTACATCCCATTCGAAGTCACAACTTCATCTCGAACCGGGAATAAAAGATCAGAGTCATGGGGAACCCAAGCGTTGGCATCGTTGACCCGGAAATACCTACTACTTGGGTCGGAAATATCATGCATGCCTCATCTGTTTCATTTGCGTCGGTCAACATGTAGGCGTGGGACATGCCCGTCTCGCCTAGGTCGGGCAGCATCGCCATTCAACCGTAGTTCCCATTGTGCCACCAACCAGCGTAACCAGCAATCAGTTGCACGGTACTAACGTTGCCAGAACGCCAAGCCAAGTCATCTCAACAGAAGCAGCGTCTCGTAAGGAAACGGGTGAAATAAACACCAACGGTAACCGTCTGTCTGTCGTGTACTGAAACATCGAACTGCGCAAGCGACATTGGCCCCATTGAAGAATGGAGACTAGAAGGTGCCGTGAATCCGTAGCGAATGAACCGTTTTCAGTAATGATGAATCTGGCCACCGAGCAGCTAGCTACCCTGTGTATGTATGTAGGATGGGGAACCGATCGATCGGGCCATCTTCATGCCAAATCCTACCTTATGTATGTGCTTGGTGCTTGGTGCTGTCCCCTCCGGGAAAGTGGAAGAAAGCAAAGAGAGAGAAGAAACAGAATGACTCAATCTCTAATCTCCGAAGTCCCGCCTTTGCGCCGCCTTACCAGACACTGAGCAGCACCGCGCATGGAGCAGACTAAGATTATTATGCCTGACGAGTCAGCAGCGCTCGCAGAGGATGGATCGAGATTCGAAGAACGCTGTTGCGAAAATTACGCATTGGCTAAGTAATAAGACGATATGACATTGGAGGGAGTCTTCGAGGCCCGTTTCGTTGTTTCATATTTTACGTTTCTGGGGGGGGAGGGGGGATATATTAGCCGGGTGAGTGCCTCCGATTGGTAGATAATGTTACTTAGGGACCTACCTAAAGCATCGGATGGGCAACATTTAGTGGGTAACATAGAGGCTAATAATAACAACAGAACATACTGGTACAGTACATGTATACAACAGTACATATCTTAGCATACCGAGGTTCTAACACTACCTACCTACATGTAGGTTAAGTAGGTAACTATAGCAAGGGATTTATCTCGCGTTAAATCCACACACAGTCTACCGTACCAGACAAAGTCCTTCTTCCTCAGAATAAAAGCTGCTGAGCATATCAGTGAAGGTCCATCTACTGTTTGACTCGTTGATCGGAGCTGGCCCCGATTCTTCTCCACTGCCCTCGCATACTATACGCCACCGTGGATAATCAAAAATGCATCCTGTACATCTGTATGCTGTACATAGTACAGTAGAGCATATTACCCGCATATGCCCTAGCACTAGGCGGTAGTGACACACTTTCGTAAAACACTAGATACCCATGCTAGAAAGTCTAATACTTATATGCAGCTATAAAGATTGTCTCGTCAGAGGACGAAGGTTGATAACAGCCCCGGAGACTACATCGGAGTAGGCCTGCATGAACCAAATAGAAGGGGCAGACACGCCCGGGCACGTTACAAGTTGTGGCAATAAGGCAGTCCGAGCAGTTATTTGTAGCTAGAAATGAGATCAGGGTCGAAGAAGTGGTTAAGGAACGTTGTTGTTCAATGTCTTATTATTTTGTCTTATACAAAGGCATAAGAATAAATACTTGAGGTACCTTCTTGACGCGCTGTTTTTATCTATCTGCTATCTTCGCTACCGGTATCTGACCGGGAAAGAACTTAAAGGGGGAACAAATGCCCCTTGACATGAATGGTATCTTTTGTCCCTGCTCGGAATGCCAAAACTTAAGGAAAGCTCGTGGAATCGTCGTGTATTCATTAAGTCGATTGAGCCGAGTCTCCAACACCCCCATAATCTATAGTCGTCCGATAATAATTCCGCCGCGTCTCCGATACTTTTATTATATAATTGGATTAGAACGTAAATCGTAGTTCATAGCCAGGCTTGGTGTGGTATGCGCCGGGGCCCGGACCCTTGTCGCCTTCGGGAACATCAACCGCCATCGGCTCCCATTCTCTTTTGGCCTGCGGTGCATTCATATCCACCTCGGCAGCTTCGAACATCATATCCTGGCCTTCCGACAGTTCGCTAATTACATCGTCGTCCATTTCCACCTCCAAGCCGCTTTCGAGTACATGGACCACTCGTGTGACAGTTGTCGAGTCGATATTCCATTTCGCGGCAACCCGGGTAATGAAGTTAGACAAACTCCGCTCAGTAAGATAGATTGCTCTGTAGAGTACACGCTTATCCGTGTTTATAGGCTCCTTTCGCGCAATATAAAAACATGCGACGGACTTTGCCGGTCTCTCAGTCGGTGGCTTATAGGATGGATCTACCCCAAGCGTCTCGATCCAACCACTCAAGTTGCCGTCGTCGCCGTGTTTAGGCACTTTGATTGGTTGGTCTGATAATTGACGAGACTCGGTGGCACCGGCCGACTTCTCCGTCCATGGGCCTATACCCGTGGCCTGCGACTGCAGAGACATCGAGCTAGGAGAGGGTGAAACAAGTGAAGATTCAGCTACCGAGTTTCTTGCACTTCCGGCCGGCCACGCAGCACTATCCGTCGAGTTCCCCCTCGGTAAATTGGCTTGATCTCCTGGGAGACTAACAGGGTGAAGGTCTGGGTCGTCGAGCTCATCTCCCCGAAGATACAAGACACTTACGGGCCGAGTACTCGTGAACATATTTTGCAGTGTCTGGAGCTTGAAGTGTAGATCGTCCTCTGGTGACAGTCGTGTGTTCCCGCCCGCGGCACCATCAGCTGAACTCGCCGACGACATAGACCATGTTCTTTTATGCTTTGGTGCTTTACCAGGTCGTTGGTTCTCTAGCTTGGAGTGTGTTCCTCCACGCTTCCGCTTGCCAAACTCCTTGCCCCCACTCTCCGCCTGTGCAATCTGTTGATTGAGCTTGTCAATGGTCTTCTTCACATGAGCGACGTCGTTAGATAGTTTCCTCTCAGCGCCATGATCCCGAAACAACTTTACTTTGCAATAGCATATTTCAGATACCGGATCCGAGATAGAAGCTTCGGTCGTAGAAACGATGCTTGTTTTTGCGCAAAGTCGTACTGGTATGCCCTTTACTCCTTTGGAATGGCTAAAGTCGGTTGACAGAAAGTTAAAACGGACAGTAATGCTGCATTCCTGAGTACCATTGATGCCAGGTATCCACGTCACACAGAACCCATCGAAGGATGAGCTCTCAAGCTCGATGCGCGGTCGCTTATCATCACCGTCAGCTGGCATCCCGGCCTCGACGTATTCAACGGCTTGGAGTCGACCGCCCCGTTGGTGGGCCTCGTTGGTCCCACGACCGTCTCTCCACAAACTCCAGCAGAAATCGGGCTTTTGGCGTTGCTGTTCATCTTCGAACGAGATGCGTACAAACGTTCGATACCTCGTTCCAGGGGCAAGGGGCTGCGTTGCGGCGGTGTTGGCTATGGTAAGCGAATAGGCCTGTCCCTTATTTAAGTATGTAACGGGAATCTCATCGATAAGCTTGGTCATCGCTGTGGGCGCGTTTAGAATACAGTTGAAACGGAATTTGTCTGCTGAAGGCGGCAAAGCATTTGCCATCGTCAAGCCAAATGGCCTACTTTGAAAGGCCATAAGGGACGGTGATTGGGTTTGAAAGGTTGCGTCCATAGAACCCATACGCTCTGTTTGGCCATCCGAGCTCAGAGGAGACCCATCATGGTCCATTGTCTCGTATCCGGTATCATGATGGAGGAATGATGAAGGCGCGAAAGACGGTTGCTGGGGGGCTGACTGTATAAAGGCATTAAAGGGATGCTGGAAATGCTGTGGCGCCAGAGCAGGCTGAAACTGCGACACGTCTACCATTCCATGCGCTGGTCCCGGCGCTGGTCCAGGTCCAGGTCCTGAGCCATGAACTTGTCCAGGGCCCGGGCCAACGTGACCAGTATGGATGGCGCCGTCGCTCGTGGGGAGGGAAAGCGGTGTCCCTAGACCCATACCCAGGGCGATTGACGGCGTATGTAGGTCTCCTGCCTGTGGGTGGTAGAGTGTATTCGTGCCACCAGGCGTAGGCGTATAATAACCCGGTGGCTGATTCGCAAAGTTGGTGAAAGAAAAGGAGTTGGGATCCAGTAGTGACGGCGTAAACCTCCACTCTGCCCCGGAGGCCCGTGGTGTGGGATCTTGATCCCGAAAGGCATCCTGGGCAACGTTATGATGATGATGTCTAAAGCTCCATTTCGAGTTAGTGGTTTGTTCTGGTCTCAAACAGGAAATCTTGCTTGTTTCGTTTGGTCTGCGGTTTGTAATCTAATTCTATCTCGTGGTGATTGTCGGGCTTATATGGAGGCGAAGCTGTTGAAAACCGACCAATCGCCCGATTACCCCGCGCTCTAGTATCGCATTGCGAAAGCCTTCCCTTAGCTACAAGCAAGTCCATCCCACAACGCTTCAAAGTTCTCATCGTGGCAGGACCGCAAGGCCAGTGGTTATGATGGAAATTGGCGAATCTATTCGCTTGAAAAGAATGTAACAACGAATCAATAAAGACTTACCGATCAGGTGCTGGTACTGTAGGCACGAGGCCACTGTTATCCACAGGCAGAGGCTGCTGAGGTACAGCGGCGGATGATGATGACCCAGCCGTGCCGCCGATCTCGCGAAACCGCTGTCGAAAGTCGGCGATCAGATCCTCACCTGGTTTTTGTGAGCTCGTCCTGTAGATTAGGAATGATGTCAGTGAAATGCAGAAGAGAGAGAGACATAGAAGGGCGGTGCGAAATGTAGCATGTGCATTGTCGTGCGCCTGCTAGTCTGCAGGCCGCGGGGCTGTCCAGTTACGAGACAAATTACAAGGCGAAGCCTGTAACAAATTCAACAAGCAACAGTATGCGCCCAGCGCCTGTTAGGGCTGCGTTTAAATGACAATACTAATATGCTCGCACATAAACGGGGGTCACGCCCACGAAACCAGGGGGGTAGAAAGTAGTGGTAAATGTATTCAGTCGGCGCCTACCTTTGTTGGAACATCTAGAAGGACACCCAGACGGTTGCCGTCTTTGCGACAGCAAAACCGTATTGACTTGCAAAATAAAATTAGTCGCAGAGATGTTTATCGCAAGGGGCGAAAAGGTCGTGTCTCGTTGGTACCTCCTTACGATCTCTCGTGCGCAAAAGTTGCGATACTGCGCGTGCGTCCGTCAAAGCGCCTCTTACCAAGCTAATCGAGCACAGAATACAAGGCCTAGCAGCAAGGCAAGTGTAGTCAGACTGGCAAGTAAGAAGGCCACAAGTCGGTTGACACAAGGTGTGGCTGTTCCGGAAAACAAGCCTTGCGCGATTCTGTGTTGTGCTGGTAGTCGGGGGAGAAGATGAGAGGGCGATGAAACAGCTGACAGACAGGCTATAATCTCTAGCGGGAAAGCCGATAAATATGCCGTAGCCGTAAAGAAATGTTATGCGCCAGCTGCAGTTGCTCGGTGAAAGACGGAGACGGAGATAGAGAGAAAGTGAGGATGAAGCGATTGAATGGTTGGTTGTTAGTCACGGGTAGGCAGGCCGACTCAGTGAATCAGTCAGTCAGTTCCCAAGTTATTTAATGCAGTCCAACACCAGTACAATACCAGTACAACGCCAGCGCCAGCGGTCCAATCTGGTCCAGTGTGGTTGGTGTATGGTGTCATGGGCTGCCTTGAGAGCTGTGGTGGGCTGGTTGGTGGAGGGGGGCGCTGCTGACTGGCAATTATCTTGTCTCTTCTTCGGTGCGCGGCGCGAATGACTAGGTAGAACGTGATTGATGACTGGCTATTAAGCGATGGGAATAAGAATAGCCGTCTGGTTCCAAAGGTCGTGGGCTTGGGTATATAAGGGAAAACCGACAAAAAAATAAAAAAATAAAATAAACCCAAACCGAGTCCAATAAAGTTGAAGAAGAGTGAAACGAGTGCAACGAGTTCCCTACGGAGGAACAGAGAAAAGCGACCGACTAGACGATGCAACGACTGGAAGGCACGTAATGAGTATATATGGGAGTATATGAGTGTCGAGCAATGAAAGTAGGCAACTGGTCTGGGCTTGTGTGGGGCGTCCTCTCTTCTTCTATGTATAAGCGAGAGAACAGAGAGAAGCGGGAATGGAGCCCCTACCTGACCCGCCAGGTAAGAGGTATTATGGTGTGAGGAAGGTGTGTGCTGTCCGACATTGGGCTAAACTCCTCATAGTCGGCCGTTGAATTATTATAGTAACGGCCACTACTGAGTAGGCGCAAGTCACGCACATATGTATTTAGTACATACCTAGGTAACGAAAGGTAATTTAGGGTACAATCGCGAGGATAAGGTACAAGCTAGCCTGCCTACTACATACATGTAGGTAGGTACCTTAGTATTGTACCTAACATGCGTATTGCAACCCTATCTTATTTCACGCATGGGCTCCCGTCTAGTAGTCTATTTTTGTCTCTGTTTAAGAGGCGACAGAAGCATTTATTTAATCCTGAGATCTGCATAGTTGCATGCACACAATACCTCTATAAATCCTGTATTATCTCAAGGGCCACAGATGCACATCTACTACCTACATTGATGAAAGGGTACAAGAGATTGCATCTCTAAGCAGTCCTTGCTCGTATGCTGTATAAGAAATGTTCGCCGCCGAGGCTAACCTAAGTAGGTACTTTGGGTAGAAAGTATGGAGGGAGGTTTCCTCCCCGCCGCATGAGGGTGTCAAAGGATCCGTATCTCGATTCTACTTGACGGCTACTTCAGGCAGTAGTGCCAGTAATAAGTAAGAAGGTATGCTGTACAAGTACATGTTTATGCAATCCTAGGGCTGGGTTCACCCTTTGGTCCCGTTATGGGAGGTTGATTCAGCTACAGAGACCCAAAAACAGAGCTCCGATGGTTTAACTGGTAGATAACACGCGACCGTGTCAACCTCTGATACACAATATTAACCCTTATTAAGAAGGCATATTGGAAGCAAAGCGCGACACCGGTACTGAGAAGCACAAACACCTGATCGCGGATGAGTTCAGCCGTGAGTGGTGGAATGGTAGGTAAACACCTCGATATTGAATGGTGAAGGGAAGAAGAGAGTGGGAAGCTCACCTATTACCATCGCAGCACGGATACTGTATCCTGGGTATTTGCCTACTGTATCTTAAGTCCCCACACGATCCATCTGAAGAACATGGGTTAGTGATCGGAAGTACTCAAAAGCCCGTCGCCCAGTCGGCGCACTGGGTTTCAAATGGGGTAGGGCGTTCAGATACCAAGGGGGCGTGTGTGCTGGAAATCACCGACCCCACTTCGTTGTCCCTCGACTGGTCCTGTGGCTTATGAGTGGTACTTTCATTACGTACCATTCTTGAGCATATTGTCCGGTCCGCCCTCCGTTGTGTTAATGCCTACCACATGCTGTACTTGTCTCAATATGACCATTTATCATATATATATTTACCTACTATAGATATAATTTAATAAGGAATTTGGTCCACGACGCTAACTGAAAGACCTACATACGTCTTGGTGAGGGTCCTTGTTCACTAGCACAGCAGCTTCTCTACCATCCCTAATATACACTCTGGCAGGACACGACTTAACAGAGGAAGTCAGTATGGACGCATGCCTTCCATGAGCATACTGCAAGTTAACTTGTGTTATGTTCATCTATAATCACAGGTGGTCTTACTATAAAGGTGCAGGTCCCTCTGTTTACTCTGTATTTAGGTGGGTACTCTTATCGACATGATGGGGAGTCAGATCCGAGCCCCGTCGACAAAGTGTAGCCGTTCCTCTCATACAATCTCTAGGGGCATAAGTATACGAAACTCATTACGGACTTGCGGTGCCTATTACAAGACGATTTCAAGCCTCCGTACGAGTAGAAGGCTTTCTTAATCAAACATAAAAGCAAAGAAGAAGAAAAAGGGCTTTCGGCACAATTTTTCGCCTAAGTGGCCACATAATCGCTGTCTTATTTATCCCGCCACCTACGGCAAATACCTATCATACGATGTCTATAATAATACTCTCGATTAATCAAATATAGGTACATTAAGGTAGGAGCAGAGGTGTTATGTTAGTTCGGCACAATTTATCGCGTCTGTTCAAACAACGGAAATGTAAACACTTTGCCCACAGATACAAGTGGTATTGCGTGTAGGCTATCAACACCTCAACTATCCAGAAGACGTTAAACTGGCCCAGATCTATCTCATTCCTTTGTTGGTTACCTACACGTAATAAGCGTAATAGGCGTAATGTGCCTTATCAGCTACTTGTCATTCTTAAACTGCCAGCACGTAGACAAGCTGGGATGGACGCTGCGGACGATATGCTGTAATGTCACTGAACTGGCATCGTTTCATTTAGCCCCCAATCGCTGCTGCTCGTTTTACGTGCAATCGCTGTCGTGTTCATTTCTACTCTTATGCGTACTAGGAAATGATGCTGGGTGCATCGTTTCTTCCCTAGGGGCGGAGCATTTCATTATAATGTCCAACTCTACCAAAACACGACAAGAACGCGAAAGAAAGCATACCATAAATGTTCTAAGACCCTTTGTGGTGCGACGACACTCATAGTATGCCTGTACTAGTCAGCCCTGCAGTCTATAGTATAAAAAGAATATACTAAACAATTTTATGGAACACAACTACAATTAGGTACACATAAGTCTCCGGTAGTACATTGTCGTTTAAAAAAGTTTACTGTCTTTTCCGCATATAAATTGGTTTCACTATGGCCTAAAGACGAGGAGAACATGGATAGGAACTTGGACCAAGAAATTTATTGCAAGAAAGTATTTGATTTCTGACAGACAAAAACTTCAAATCAAAGCTTGGGAATGTATTGGAAAGATAGCATCGTCTTTCGAGTGACTAAGTAATAGAACCTTCCGTAGAATGACTATTTACGTGACCCTTAAAGCGACATATAGTACCAGTAAAGTCTAATAACGCTATAGCCTATCGTTTCAACGCGTAAAGTATTATGTTGTTGCATAGCTATATACTGCACTTGGTATTAGAGCCATATAATGTGATTTAAGCATCCTTCTAATATTAATTTGTTTCATCCACTGTAACTCCTCTATTTGCCGCTTCTTTCTGGCGAGAGCCTTGAATTAGCAGAGAATCTCTAGCATTATTCAATGATTGATGGCCTTGAAGGAGGCTTGCCGCCGCTGGTTTTAATTAGTAGTTGGCTATTGGCTAAGCAGTTCATTGAACCCCAAAGCCGGTGGGCACATCCTACTATTAGGTACATACATCTGTAGTAGGTAGTTAGAGGACTTTTAGTCGCAACCTACAGCTCGTTCTCTGGATAATGGTATCGTGTGCTATCGAGTCCCCGCCTTCCGGGTGGTGATCCGAATCACAATGTTACTGTTATTCTACATAGAAGCTTCAGCCCAAATCGATCGACGATGAGTGCGCCCAAAGAGATCAGAGACCCCTGGAGCCGCGTCAGAGATCCACCGAGTGACAAACCCTAGTACTTCAACAGCGAGAAAAAAAACCATAATTGTGTATATTTTCTCCTTTCTTTAACCTACGACGACTTTATCTACGAAGTTAGAGCTGCAAAAGCTGACAGACGGAGGGCTATTACGCCATTCTGATACTTCTAAACATCGCCTTAAAGAGGAATTTTGATGTTACCTAGTCTATTGAGGAGATGGTGTTGCTTGTGTTAGTTTCTTCGGGGCTTTTGTATGGAGCCGCTGTACTTTCACGTGTTGCATTTCTGGGTTGATTTACGCTCTGCTAGTGGAAGTGTAATCTCCACGTGGTATGCACATGCCAGGATCAGGCCGCATGTGCTATGTACACTACTGAGCTTAATAGTGATTGGGTGGATTAGCGGGCAACCAGTTACAACATTGACCCCTGTTTTGATGTTGTACCACCTGCTAGCCCTAGCACCGTTCCATAAGTGGTTCGGTAACAAGGTGATCTAAAACCTAAATTACCTATATAGGTAAGTATCTTGTAGTATTTTAAGGGATTGCATGTATGCATGTTTAAGTTTGAAGATAAAGTATCTTAACCTAGAACAGATTCATGGCTCTACAACGCAACGACACCTTGGACAAACTGACAGAGAGTCGGGCATACTTTACGTGTAGTTTGGCAATGTCTCAGAGTGACCCAAGCCATAGTCGGTAAGTTATTAGACAAAACTAATAAGTGCAAACCAATCCAGCAGTAAGCTTACCTAATGCTTGAGCTACTGTGGTAAAGGTAAAGAACGTAAGACGTACCGTGCGGTCATGATTTGGCGACACCGTACGGCTAGGGGGGTGTTTCAAAGAAGGAGCAAGTATCCCTTCAGTGCCCGCTCTAACAAAAGATCCCCCTTCATCTTATTTGATATATCTTCAAGTTCACTCTCAAAAACGCGCCCGTTGGCAGAACTGAGTGAGAACGGCCTGCTCGGACGCATTCGTTGGACTGATGTAATAACTCACATTAGCGAGTAAGTTGCAGGTAGGTAGCAAAACAGCAAATAAAATGGTGGCCGCTATAGCTTACCGTGGTCTCCCATTTTGCATAACATCAGTCCCATTCAGGTTGTTTCGTCCGTGGGCTAGTCAGAGCACGAGCCGGGGTCACACTGGTAGGCACGAGTCACTTCCCTTGCCTTTGCTCTTCTGCTACTCAGTAGAGCAGGACCAGAGCTCCTTACTATTATACCAAGTTCAATAGACCATAGCCATCGTGGTCTCAACCTCAAAAGGTAGAGACGCCGCAAGCTGTAAACTAATTGGAACTCACTACTATGTAATCATAATAATTTCAGGCCAAATTACACTAATTACATTCCCAACGGTCAACGAGTTGACGTCATGTTTCATTAAGTGACTTCTCCCTGTCCTTGAATTTCGGACTTATTTCCAATCTGGATCTCTTCCACACGTCGATACCGAACATAATCACTTGCCTAGTTTAGTGTTTTAGCACCACTTTGAACCATCTTTGAACTCCCGGGCCTAATATTCTACCCAATATCCCATATTCACTTACTCACGAACTCATCCTAATCTACAACATCGGCGTAGATGGATCTCTAGTAGGGTGCCTACTTAGACATAGAAGTAAAGAACGGTGAAGTAACGAACGCCCTAACCCGCTGGAAGAGAGATGAAGTCGACTTTACAGCATCCACAGTTCTGATATCCTTTTTGCACCAAAGGATGACCACCCATCGCCATTATCCAGCCGTTTCAACGCCAGTCATAGCGGAACATGCTCGCGCTTAGCTACTTACGAATCACTAGCTATCGAGATTGCCAAGCATTCGCAAGATACCATCATAATGCTGTTCTCCCACTGAGGAACAGAAGTACCTAGTTCGAAACCACAGTATTCGGGAGTTTTGGGGCATAATAGGTTCATCCTGACAGTATTTCGTCGTTTCATTCGCAAGTGGGCGGTGATGCAAATCTCTCGGTAGTGTTATCTCCCTCCTATGTGAATGGCCTCCGGTAGTTGTCCCCAATGAAGCGTCACAACTTTCGTATGCAAAACCGTACATCGCACAATTCCAATCCCTATCCATCTTGCGGTGTGCCTTAATCAGAGGCAGAGAAATAGACTCGCAGGCTCAGCTGTTGTTTCCGGCAATGGCCGTCACAAGGGGCGGCTACGTGGCAGTTGATGCATTGCTTTAGTCTTTACTCGAGACAGATAGGCCATCCAATCGTGGTGAAGAACCGCAATGTCTCTGTGCATGAAACCGCTGCCAAATAAGGTCTCGTTGTAGCACAACAGTATCCTCTTATCAGCCAGACTTGACCATACCCATGAGATAACCCAGAACTTACAGACAATCTGAAACTTGACGTTGCCGACTACTGTATGTATGGTGCTTTCGAGGCCTATGCGCATCCCTTGGCTTCTACCTACATAATACAGTACTGCAGCAACCCATTCCACAGACCCATTAGGTACTACAGTTAGTAGATGCTTCCCTCTCAATCTCAAGGTCACGGGTTAAACCTTCCTTGCCTAAAACTTCCACCGCTCTCGTGACAGGCCCAATGATTCGCCAATTCTTGCGACAAGGCAAACAAACAAACGTACACAGTATCTCTCACTGTCTGTGCGCCAAGGTTCAGACCCAAGGCGAACCGATCTTGATCTCATCTCTGCGTAACATGCCAAGATCACACCGTTTTGTTCAGCCACACAAGTCACGTCAGCCAGGTAATGTGCCGTAAGCACGCACTGGAAAGCGAGCCATACCATATACATACTATCATTTACCGGTGTCAAGCCACCAACCCTTCGCGACCCATTCTGGGTAGCAATACGCAAAGCTGGGCCAGGGGTTAATCAGTCGAACACATTGTGTACAAAGTATTGACCGGACCTGGCCTATATGTGTTTGCAGCATAAAACGGATCATTATAGCCCAATATGCCAGTCTTACACGCAGCTATAGCGCCATCGTACCATCGCGGATATCATTGGACCACCCCGGCGGACGGTTAGTCTACATCTTACGCACTTTGGGGGGAGGGCATGGGTGGCAGGGGAAGGAAAGTTACCGTCATAACCGTTCCAGACGAGTGGTTTGTCAGCTCGCTGCTCCCCAGCCCAAAGTACCATACCTATGTACTTATTATGAGTAGAGTCGCGCGCGTGCGCAAGAGAGGGAAATCGCGATCATGTACATTGCACAACCCTTGCCACGGTGCTGCGTGTGCGCCGTGCATACGACTATTGATTATGAGCGCTTGGTCAGCCGTTATCATACATACCTAGGTAGTTCACTGAAATGCTCCTACTTCTCCTACAACATTGCGTTACATTTGGCGCCGCCGATATCCGCACACATCATCGTCATTCCCCATTTTCGGCTCTCCTCTCCAGGGTGGTGATGTGAGGGCTTCCCAGCGGTGCTAATACCCCCGTTGGTCCGGTAAGCGTATTTACGGGCCTCCTCTCCCCTTTTTGAATCTCTACTGGCTATTGTGGTCATAGCTCTAGTGCAGGCAGGTAGGTAGTGGGCGCTTAATTAGCTTCGCAGCCCCGGAACTTAACGCGCTGCCGCTTGCAGCGAGATGGGTCCATTAATCTCGCTCACCAGTGTCAACTGAACCAGCAACAGCGAAACGGTCAGTTTTGGAGCATATCAGTATCTCGGAGTTTTCGTCATGATGGGAGTAAGTCCGATCAAGGTTATCATCTAACTGTGGCGGTGCCCATGCACGTAACTTTCTTGTATACCTACCATACTGCTGTCCTTACTGAGCGCCTGCATTTCTGCATGCCGCTTCGGCTTCTATACTAAAACCGGTCCCCCGCTTGGCGATCGTACGTGCGACCACACCTCACCTCTTCGTCTTGTTTGGTTGAGGGCGAGATATACAAAGCAATGTGTTCCGATATTTGTCCTCGAGCCACGTAGATCTTTCATCACCGTTCTATCATTACCCTGCGCAAATCCTGCACATCTGGAAAATACCTACATACCTGCAGTCTGGCACAAGGCGCAGGCAGATGACGGACGTGTCTTACAACGGCCGAACGACAGCGGTTTTCGTCTCCGTCGACTCATCTTTATCCACATGATAACACTGCTGTAGATTAAACAGTAAGTACTTCAAGAATAACTCGCAAACACACCAAGTCATCTCCGCCTTGGAGAAGTCCGATCGCCGGTTCGGTGATAGGTAAGAGCTGAGCCGCACTATGTCTCGGGGCTACACCAAAGGCGGCGCAAAAGGCGGCGCAAAACACGGCGCTCCCGCAAATCTCCCGCAAGACCCAATGCAGAGCCCATCATTTCCGCATTCCGCATGATTCGCCAGGCGCCCAGAGGTGGATTGAAAAAAGATTTTGAAGATCTTCGGAGACGGCGCGATTCGGCTAAGCAGGAGAGTTCGTATTCAAAAGAAGACTTTCTGCGAAAATACATTCTCATAGTATAACTCACTCCATCCCGATATTCATTCCGTGGAGGGCGGGCGGCGAAAAATGGAATACATACCAGTGAGACCACATACCGAGATACGACTCGCCCCTTTATTTTTGGATACTCTCCATTTCCTTGATTTATTATCTCCTCCCATTAATGGCTGGGCACCTACATCATCGTACTTACTGCAGGGTCTTTCTCCCTGTCTGCACTGCCACTTATCCGGCTGGCACCCTTCGTCAACAAAATGTCCGAAAGAGACGATGCAACGCAGCGCGATTGATTGATTGATTGCCCCGAGGGGTTTGTCATGTCGATCACTTCCTATATTGATAGGGCAGAGAGACCAGGTAGATTGCTCGTCTTTGCAGCAGGCAGCGGGAGGGACTCAGGCCCAAGGGGAAAAGAAGCAACCCCTCACCCAAGCCCCCCTTGCAAGAATTATACACTTACATATACCTACAGTGGCTACAGCATACAACAGGTACCCTTGGGTTTGTTTCGAGCAGACGGCAATGAACAGAAACATTTAGAGGTTCTATCTACCAGTATTCTTGCTTCCAGAACAACCCTCAAGCCACCTACCCACCCCCTTCTAGAACATCTTCTCCAGCCCACAAATCCGCCAGCCAAGACAATGAACGAACGAAGTCTTCCACATACCTACATACCTACCTACCTGCATACTCTTCGAAAAAGGAAAACCCCGAACATCCCACCGGTACCTATTTTTAACGACTTACCTCTCCTATTATCGCCACAATACATAAACTATAGTACATATACATACACATCTAGTTATCCTCGAGATCGACACCTATTCTTGCCTGTACCTGAATTAGCGACCTCGTATAACTTTTATTTTTGCATTTATCATTTGATCGACCTATAGTTCGATTCGCGGCGCTATACGATCCGCATACCTATGTAGTTCTTAGCACACGTACTCTTCGCTCACCGTTTCGCAGCAATATTCCTAGACGGGAGTCATGACTTGGTTGGCGGTTGGTAGTTGGAGGCTATGCGTGGCAATGCAGACGAACTTTCTCGCTCCGGTACCGCTACGGCTCGACAGTCGGAAGTACTCCAAGTACCAACATGTACCGAATCGTACCTCTGCCAGAAATCAAGTTACTCACTGCTCTATTACCCTCGGTAGATGATTATAATTTTAAGCTGCCTTGGATGCGAGACAGGTGATCAGATAGCACCTGTCTAACCTAACCTAGCTGTAGCCACAGCCCCGAAAGCAGCCGAAACTTAAAAGGGCCGCCCTCACGGTACAGATACGTACGCACCTCATACAGTGTATTCTGATTGGTTATAAATTCATATTACGAGGCTGTCCTCAGACAATATAAGGGATTTAGATGGTTCCCTAAGATACTCGTATCCAATAGGACACATATCTCTATGGCTGTCTATCGGTAGCCTTGGTTAGTAATACCTATCTTTTTACTTTATATCTCTATGCGTCCACCTGTGCGTCTATCTGCGTGTCTACTTAGATCTAAATAGAGTTTAGTTTTGCGCAAAAACATTCTTTTTATTCCAAGGCGTGATTACGTAGGTAGTTTGTCGTATCTGGGTGAACGGAGAGCAAACTAAAGCAACCCGAGCCCGTCCATGACAACACAAGACATGACAAGACGAGTCAGTATCCGATCTAGAGGATGCACCGGCATGCCTGATCCGGTATTTATTTTTGTTTTATATCCACTTGGGGCCCGGACCCGTCATATCTGCCGTATTACAAGACTATATTTAGAATATGAGGGAAGCAAAGGCAGAGGAAAAGGAGAGGAGAGGAAAGTTCTATGGATGGACGATTCTAATTCTCGGGTTCCCGAATTTTGATTACTTATCTGTACGAAAGCTAGAGTAGGTAAGCATGTAACTAAGGAACCTAGGTAGGGGAGGGGGGAAAGGGGGGAAGTCGTAAACAGCTTGCTCGTACTAAGCTCTGTGCCTTAGCCATGCTATCCCTAGTAGAGCAGACCGGAAAGGACGGGGAAAGAAGAGAATAGATTAACATTAGGTAGGTAGATAGTATTTTGTAATAGATACCGAAAATTGAAAGCAAAGTAAAGTTCGTCCAACTTAGTCAAATCACATTCTCGGTTATTTGTTTTATATGCCAGGAGTGTCGTGCGTATAAGGTTTAAGGTAACTACGTTCGTGATACGTGTATGTCGATGATAATCATCCACTTAGAAATACTCAGGGGTCAGTTACTAGTTCTTAATACCCACCCATCAGTCACTCAGTCCACTACGAGAAATAAACAAATCCCAAAGCCAGTGGGGGAGGGTAAGTAACCAGACAGCGGACTTAGACTTGAGGATGAAAAAGCTGGTATGGGTCTTAGCTGATAAGTTTGTCATTCCCTTGGATTAGAGACACGGTGCTGTGAAGAAAGCCATAAATGGACTGATAGTTAGTTATATTCAAGACTTATAGTGACTGTTATCTCCTACGTTGGGTAGATTCCCAGCTAGCAATTCCAACCTAGATAGCTGACCGAGTGTATGCGTTAACCTCGTTGCCTATTAGGGGGGGATGGCGTTCGTAGCGTTTGTCTTGGAGAAAAAGGGAGGTTCAATTTTTCCGATGGGGGTATGCCCTTCCCAACGGGTCTCTAGGCGAGAGAAGTTGTGTAAGTATCAATACTAACGGGCATAAGTCAATGCTCTCAAGCCGCTGATCTTCAGGCCCGTTGTGGTATTACTTCGCATTTCCTGTTCGCGCTCCAGTGCGATAGTGATATGTAATCGTTATCATAGAACTTAGCCAGACCTTGTACTAGTTTGAGTCTGGTAAGTCGATGTCAGGGGAAACCGGTGCAGTTGACATATTTACGGCCTGTAAGCTTCTAAATGGTGTAAATAGGGGTAAGCTATTAAGCGAGATTCTACTCAAAACAGGAATTTGTTGTTGGTGATGGAGTACAAGCCCACGTCCTTCACTCGCTAAGGAGAAGGTAGCAATTCCCGTTCTCATCCAGGTAGTGTACTGATTATTGGTATCCTCTCTGATTCGTCTTTAGGTGGGAATGTGATGTATACATACGTTGTAGTGGCTGGTTTGCGAGGACCAATGTGTATGACACGTGGTGGACGCTGAGTTAGGCTTTTCACGTCATGGCCCTCGTTTTAATGAAATACGATAAGTGATGTGGCCTTAACCAAGGTCGATGATTAATCTAATAGCGAGGAGCACTTAGCCATCACTGGTACGTGTCCAATATCTACAGTCCACGGTACGGCATACGTTGGTTTTGACAGTGAAAAGGGGCTAAAGATGCATTCAGGCGCAAGGGCACCTAATACTCCCTTATTCGTGGTAAGAGGTATTCTTCCATGTCAATATCTCGTTGAAGCAAACATACGATTATTTGAGGAGGAACTCGAACGGAGGCACCGAGTAGACACACATGCCGATTTATAATGTAGACCTGAATAGTGATTATATTCTATCTGTACAAATATTAACAGAGCGGAGTAACACCATGCATCATCATGTAGCGCTCCATCTTTCTATTTCCTTATTCCTGGTATCATGTTGCCGGATGCCGCTCATCCCTGCTGCCGCCTCCCATCATTTCCCTGATATCATCCCAAGTTATATGCCCAACGTATCCAGACGAGACAAAGACTTGGTCGGTGCTCATATCAGGTCCGGTAGGGGTGAGAGGATACTCATCCCATGAAATCCTGTGGTGAGAAGTCCAGTTTGGAAAAGTCAAACCCCTCGTAAGACACGGTCTGCTGCTGTAGTTCCGTATCGACATCTAAAGTCAGGTTCCCCCACATGTCGACGTTGAAATTCGTGGCATCCGGATTGGGAGCTAGGTATGTGGCATCCACAGTATCAAGACCGAATGATTGAAAAGGCGATGTCTGTGTCTGTGGTATGGCAAACTGCTGTGTTGCTGACGCTGGTGATCCGGAAGACGTGCTGAAGGACGAATTCGCGCGGGACGACGAAAGCTGGCGGAGACGATGAATGAAACCGGGTACTTCGGCCTTCTGTCCGCATTGTGCGAGTGCTTGCTCTCGAATAGCCCACGCTTTGAGAGTGAATTGGGCCTGACGATCGATCTTCTTCTGCGATATATCGAACAAGTCCGGATGAAGCTCGTGGAGTAACTCGAGGGCCGCCCAGGCACGATCGGTAAGCTGCCCCGTCGGTCTTTGGTACAGTCTCGCTGTGAAGGTAAGAAGGGCGTCTAGAGGGAATGCGCCTTTCATGTACCACAAGAAGCCTGACTGGGCGAGGCGCCTGTAGATAGGCGCGTTTTGTATTTGGTTTTGGATGAAGGACTTGAATATACTGTCGATCGGGTCAAATATCTCGATCCCCCATTCAGGCTGCTCGCGCATGGGCGTCATGATGTTCCTCATTTTGCCGACAAAGAGCGGGCGCACCATCGATGCGGCTTCTTGTACACCGCCGGCTGCCTGGTCAACATACTTTTGCTCGAATTCTGCTAGCTTTAGGTCGAGGCCGTTGACAAGCGCGCGGTACGTTTCCATAGCACTCTGCGAGGCTTGCCTGGCCTGCTTAAGATTGGCCTTCCCGCCGTCGCGCAATGAACTGAACGCAGCCTCGAATACGCTGTGCGTACTATGCGTGAATTGCTGATATTGGTAGATGAGAAGAACGAATGCCATCTCTGTCGGCCCATCTCGAGGTACAAAGGGCTCCATCAAGTTCGGTACCATGTCTGAATCATTGAGATTGAGGGGGAGTTTGGTGTCCCAGTTTGTGGGGGTCCAAGACTGACTCAAACCAGATAACATGGCATTTTTCGAGTCTGCCGTGAGAACATGCCACCACAGCCTTCGACGCATCTCAGTTTCGAAGGGGTCGAAGTTGAAATTCTCACCGTCGCGGTGATAGCCCATTTTCTGGGCGATCCGTAGAACTGTGCCACCCATGATCCAATTTGAGTGATGGTCATTGCGGCCATGTAGAGCAAGCTTGATAGATACAGATACTTGTTAGCATTGATCTTATACCAAGTCATGAATCACAATGATCGAGGAGCCATACCATATAAAATGAGAGTGCCTGTAGTATCGTCATATTGTAGTTCTTTAAGAAGTTTGACCTAGTCAGAGCGAGTTTTGTGCCCTTCATGAATCGATTTAAGGCCTCAACCCGTGATATTCCAAAGTGCTGGACCACCTCTTGGTCCGAGAGTGGAACGACCCCCATAGTATAGATTGAGAAAATGAGCGCTTGATAGGGCAGTGGAACTTTGTTTATATCTGCAGCAGCGTCCAACACGTAAGGCTGCAGGCTCGGTATGTGAACTATTTTCGTCAGGGGGTTAACCCTGTCAACGAAAATTTGCCATAACCTGAAGACATTGACAAGACTATATAATAACGACGAGTGAGCAACTGATGGGTGTTTACAATGGAAACTCAAGGGAGCGCATACTTTGGCTGTAACTCTTGCAGATCAATAGTAGTGTCGCTATCAACGCCGAGGAACAGGTCTGAACTGCTCTCGGGCGAAAGGCCTGCAGGACTCGATTCAGATTCCTGATCATCATCGTCGATGATGTTTCTCATCGCTATAAGCTACAACTCGAAGTTAGATGCCCCGTAACCAGGCATTGCGGCGGGACAAGCAACATACCTCATCGTGGAAGCTAAGTCGGACGGAATTATCCATGAACCGAACGTTGCCATCTTCCTCGATGACCTTCCCGGGTGGTGTGGAAGCCGAATTTGGACCAGCTTCCAACTTTATAGTGGGAGGCGAACTGAGCTGACTATTACTGCCCGTCAAAGGGGACGCAGATTTGGTGGCGGCTGGATTTACGTCCGCTCCTGGTGGGATATTCCCGCCAGCATATTGCTTAAGGAGCTGTTCACACCTTGCTAGGCGCTCCAGAAGGTCCTGATTAGGACGGCGACGTTTATGTGGCGCGGCGGGTGTGCTTGGTTTGCAAGTAACTTTTGCCTGAGTATTCCCTCAGTATTCCCTCAGCAAGACAAAACAAAGCGCCAGTCTAGCCCAGTCCAACCAGCTATTTGAGACGAGACAAGACTGAAATGAGACGGTACATGGAATGAGATAGAGAACATATAATTACGGCGGCAATAACACGGGCTGGACCAAGTCGTCTTACCTTTATGCAATTTGAGCACGGCTGTTGGCGGTCGCATTTGATCTTGCGATACTGGCAATGAACACAGGCAAGTGTCTTTGTGGGCTTCACGTGGGGTGGAGGTGCAGTAGTCGCAGAAGGCGCAGGAGTCGCAGGCGTCGCAGTTGTAGCAGTGGTGGTGGTGGTGGGAGGTGAAGAAGACATTGCGACACTTCACACTTCCCTCCTTCAATTATCTAATTGACGGTACGGATACAGTGTCCTGTCGCTAAGGGCAAAACAAGATGATCAAAGATGGTTGTCTGCCTGGTCTACTCTCGATGCATTCCAGTGCAGTGGCCCTGGGTAGATAATATGCTGACGAAGATCGAGAATTGGACTTGCCCTCGTGTCTGGCCCACTGCAGGGGTGAAGTGTGAGAGGGGCTGCCTACCTTACGTACACGTACTAGAGGTCGGGCCTTACTGAACCCCGGCCTCGTAGGCCGTGCATGCATATAAGAGGATTTGCATCAAAACTCAAAATGAAGCCCTCAAGGATTCCAGGCAACAACAATATTATTGGTCAAGATACTGCCAGCCTTGACTAGATAGACTACCTAGGTAGGTGCCTACTGGGAAATGAATCACCCATTCTGAGTCATCAACTGCCTCCAACAGCTGTTGTCATAATATTGACTCTTATGCTTCCTCTCATGCTTAAAACAGAGCGCCACATTCGTAATTGATGTGCAGCACGGCTTGAGTACTGCTTATTAACAGATCAAGCGCAGCATGACATCGTCTCGCTTAAGGCCTAGGTGAAGCTTGCTAGAAGAAAAGGATGCAGTCTTCGATCGTCAACAACAATGTACTGCTGTCTATCTGCGGAATTCGCAATGTACAATCGGTGGACAAAAAGAACAAGCTAAAAAAAAAACTACCTAAAAAACACATAGTTTTAATTTAATTATAATAAATATAAGCCTTACTTAAAAACCCCTTAAAAATATTTTTTAATATTTATAATAAAGTAATAAATAATAATATTATAATCTTTATTTAATTTTATTATTTATTTATATTTATATAAAAGGTTAAAGTAAAAAAAATTTATTTGCATTTTTATCCTATTAAAACTTTTTTTATAATTTAAAATATATAATATATTAAAAAAGTAAATAAGCTAAAC